>Ga0335085_10000186_pt1 | contig 194184 bp, 153 predicted proteins | sample Lox_Sample_45_FD_206712 | JGI IMG/M metagenome (GOLD analysis project Ga0335085, IMG submission 206712) | Soil microbial communities from Loxahatchee National Wildlife Refuge, Florida, United States - Lox_Sample_4.5 | ecosystem: Environmental > Terrestrial > Soil > Wetlands | place: USA... | reverse complement strand
TGGCGCTTGCGAGTCCGGTCTATTTGGCGATCGCGGACAACACGGCGATTCGCAAAGTCATTGCTAGCGGCGTCCGTGGAACCCCGATGCCGGCTTTCGCCGAAAGCTCCGGCGGAATGCTGACCGACAAACAAATTGATGTGATCACGAACGGAATCCGAACGAGCTGGGGCCAGCGCGGAATTCTCGACGCGGACAATCCGCCCTCCTATGCGGCTAAATCCACGGGCGATGCCCAGCGCGGGGAAGCCGCCTATAAAACCTATTGCGAATCCTGTCACGGGCCCGGCGGCAGCGGCGGGGCAAAAGGCAGTTCCATCACGGACGATTCCTTCCTCGCGCTGGTCAGCGATCAAGGGCTCCGCACCGTCACCATCACGGGGCGTCCCGAGTTGGGTGCGCCCGATTGGCGCGGCAACGTGTCGGGCAGGCCGATGTCCGAACAGGAAGTCACCGACGTAGTGGCGTGGCTGGCGTCGCAGCGAACGAAAAATCCTGGACGGCCGTATTCCGCTTCGAATTACGCGAAGCATTAGGAGCCTTATGATGGCAAATGAAAATCTCGTTTCCCGGCGCGGGTTGCTCATGAAACTGGGGATGCTCTTCAACGGCGTGGTGGCGGCCGCACTGGCGGCCCCGGTCGTGGGTTTTCTTCTGTCGTCCGTTACGCGCGGCCGTGCCAACGGCTACCTGTCCTGGGTTCCGCTCGGCACGGTCAATGAATTTCCCGAAGGCGAGACGCGCCTCGCTACCTTTCGCAATCCGTATGTGACCCCGACCGACGGCAAGACGGCAGACACAGCATGCTGGGTACGCCGCATCGCGGGAGACCAGTTCCAAGTCTTTGCGATCAACTGCGCGCATCTGGGCTGCCCGGTCCGTTGGTTTCCGCAATCCGGTTTGTTTATGTGCCCGTGTCACGGTGGAGCGTATTACCGCGACGGTGGTCGTGCGTCGGGTCCGCCGGAGCGCGGACTGTTCGAATATCCCTACAAAGTGCAAAACGGTCTTCTCACGATTCAGGCCGGTGAGCTACCCACTCCGGGCAGCGCGATCGCGTTGCTCAAAGGGAAAGCACCATGTAGCGCCAATAACGGCTTGATTTCCATCGAGGACGGAACGCTATCCACGTCAAGCGAGGGGGATGATCCTCTCGGAAGGAACAAGACATGGAGTTGATCAAACAAATCGGGCAATGGTTTGACCAGCGCTTGCAGCTGGCGGCTCCCATCCGTGAAGCGGCGGAGCATCCCGTTCCGCGCAACACGGCAAGCTGGTTTTACGTATTCGGCAGCGCAGCGCTGACGGTTTTTCTGCTGCAACTGGTCACGGGAATTCTTCTGGCGCTCATCTACGTTCCCTCTGCCGGGGAGGCGTGGAGCAGCCTGCAAGCGCTGAACCACGATGTAACGCTCGGCTGGTTTATCCGGGCGATGCACGGATGGGGATCAAACTTCATGGTGGCGATCGTCCTCATTCACATGGTGCAGGTGTTTCTTTTCGGAGCGCACAAGTTTCCGCGCGAGCTCACATGGATCATCGGTGTTTTTCTTTTGCTCATGACATTGGGAATGGCCTTCACCGGGCAAGTGCTGCGTTTTGATCAAGATGCTTACTGGGGACTTGGAATCGGTGCGTCGATCGCGAGCCGCGTGCCGGTCATCGGACCCGCTGCCGTGAAGTTGATGCTCGGTGGTCCCATCATCGCGGGCGCCACACTCTCGCGGTTCTTCGCAATGCATGTTTTCGTGATCCCCGGGATGCTGATCGGATTTGTGTGTCTTCATCTGCTGATGGTGCTCAAGCTGGGAATCAACGAATGGCCGATGCCGGGCCGGCTCGTCAAAAAAACAACGTACGTCGCGGAGTACCACGAATTGACGAAAAGAGACGGCGCGCCGTTCGTTCCCTACGCGGTATGGAAGGATTTGTTCTTCGCTGCCTTCATTCTCTTAGCAGTGGCCGCCTGCGCCCTGTACTTCGGTCCATTCGGTCCAACGGGCCGCCCAGACCCGACGGCCATCCAGACCGCACCAAAGCCGGATTACTTCTTCTTGTGGCTATACGGCCTGCTTTCCTATTTGCCGCCATCGATGGAGACACCGGCCCTATTGATAGGCCCGGTCGTTGCCATCGCGTGCCTGGTTCTCCTTCCCTTTCTTTCGGGCGAAGGAGAAAAAAGCTGGCGCCGCCGTCCCATTGCCGTTTTAACGGTCCTGCTGATTGCGCTGACGCTCGGAACTCTTACCCACCTCGCCGGTTTTACACCGTGGAGCCCGCACATGAACGCTTGGAGCGGCGATCCCGTTCCGGAAACATTTCTCCACGGCAGAACTGCGCTTCAACGACAAGGCGCGCTGGTCTTTCAAGTGAAGCAGTGCCGCAACTGTCATTCGTTGGGCGAGAGTGGCGGGCAGAGGGGTCCGGCTCTGGACCGAGTGGCCGTGCGTCTTACGCAGGACCAACTCATCCGCCAGGTGATTCAGGGGGGCGGCAACATGCCAGCATATGGAAAAAATTTGAGTCCCGCCGAGACCACTGCCCTTGTCGCATTTCTTGAGACGCTGCATCCGGCAGGACAAGCTCCCGCGCGCGACGCGTCCCGCGAAATGGTCGTTGGGGACACGGGCCAGAAAAACGCAGGGGCGGGGCAATAGGACGACACTCGATGGCACACACGCATTCCACCGCGCCCACATCCTTTTTGATCGTCGCGCTCTTGATTCTCACGGCGTTGATCTACCTGTGCGGATGGATTCGTGTTCGCAGGCTTGGCCCGGAAACGATTGCATACTGGCGCGCCAGCAGTTTTCTCGCCGGTTTGTTTCTGGTTGGTATGGCTGTTGCTTCACCGATAGCGGTACTCGATCATGAATTGCTGACGGCGCACATGGTCCAGCATTTGCTGCTCATGACTTTGGCTCCGCCGTTCCTCCTGCTTGGCGAACCTTTGTTCACGCTGTCATATGGATTACCGCAAACACGGATGAAGCCGATTGCGGTTGCTGTTTTTCGATTAGCACGTGTACGACGAGTCGGGAAAGTGTTGGGCCAACCCGTGTTTTGCTGGATCGCGGCCACAGCAACGCTGGTGGCGTGGCACATTCCGGCACTATTCACCGTCGGGATGCAATCAGAAGTCTGGCACGTTGTGGAGCACGTAAGTTTCTTCGCTGCTGGGCTTCTCTTTTGGTGGCCGGTGATCCGACCCTGGCCGATTGCAGAGGCGTGGCCGCGATGGTCTACGATTCTCTATCTTTTTCTCGCCGCCGTGCCCTGCGATATCCTTTCCGGATTTCTTGTGTTTTGCGATCGTGTCGTCTACACGGTGTACCTTGCCACGCCCCCACGTTTTGGAATTTCCGCTCTCGAAGACCAGCAGCGCGCAGCCGCGTTAATGTGGACTTGCGTAACACTCATCTACCTGGTGGCCGCAGCGGTTGTTGCGGTCCGGCTGCTTTCGGTGCGGAGTTCCGAGGAACAGGAATTCTTGCAACCGGAAACGCCCGCAACGATGCGCGCAGGGACTGGTCCACAAAGTGTGGAGGCCATCTGAAGATGGCGAGTGAGCCCCTTCTTGCGGTTTACCCGATCGCTGCTGTACAGCGGGGCCATGCCGCATGGCCCCGCGTCTTGCGCGACTACTGGGAACTAACGAAGCCGGAAATCAACTTTTTGATTGCCCTGGCAACCGCAGCCGCTTTTTGCGTCGGGTGTGGCCAACCAATCGCGCGCTTTCCGTGGGCGCTGTTGGCGCATACCGTCTTCGGCACGCTCCTGGTTGCGAGCGGTGCGGCGACTCTGAATCAGCTGATCGAGCGGGAGTTCGATGCGCAAATGCGACGCACCGCTCGTAGGCCGGTTGCGGCTGGTCGAATCGAACCTGTGCATGCGCTGGTTTTCGGGCTGGGGCTGGCGGTTTCGGGCAGCATTTATCTGGCTCTCGCGGTGCGACCGGCAGCGAGCCTGCTTGCCGTACTGACGTTCGTTAGCTATCTTTTTCTCTACACGCCACTTAAGCGTCGAACGGCGCTGTGCACGCTCGTGGGCGCATTTCCCGGTGCCATGCCTGTGCTGATTGGTTATGTCGCTGCTGCCGGGAAACTGAATTCACCCGCATGGGTTCTGTATGCAATCCTGTTCCTTTGGCAATTCCCGCATTTCATGGCGATTGCGTGGATGTATCGCGAGGACTATGCGCGGGCTGGGTATAAGATTCTTCCGCAGGGAGAACAAAAAGTCCGATTCTTGGGATGGCAGAGCCTGCTCCCTGCGCTCGCGCTGGTGTGCGTGACCGTCGCGCCCCTGGCCCTCCGCCACGCCAGTGTAGTGAGCACGGTTGGAACGGTAATGCTGAGCCTGAGTTTTCTTTACTTCGCCGCGAGACTCACCTTTGTCCAGTCAAACGCGGCGGCTCGTCGATTGCTGCTGGCCTCGGTGATCTATCTTCCTACGGTATTTGCGTTAAAAGTGCTAGCGGGATTTTGAGGTGGGCTTGTTTGTTGCTGCAGCCGCGCCCGTGCGATGGGCCTTGGCCTGAGAATCGGTTCTTGGCGAAAAAGGCCTAGTCGCTAAGCGGTGCTAAAAGGTGTGCAAGTGGAACCCGCCTTGACAACACGATATCTATCAAGATCCTGAGAGGGGCGGCAGATTCCATATTTTTTCATTCTGCCAATCAGAGTGGTGCGTTTCAGACCGAGCCTGGCGGCAGCGCCGTTCGGTCCGCCAAGCACCCAATCTGCCAGCTTCAGGGCTTCCATGATGAGAGTGAGTTCAGAGTCTTTGAGGGTGGACCGCACGGGAACAGGAGTCGTCGGCTCGGTGCGCGTTGGTAAAGGCAGAATAGGAAGCAAGCCGCCGTCCGATAGGATCACAGCGCGTTCGATCACATTCTGAAGTTCGCGAACGTTTCCAGGCCACGGATGGGACTGGAAAGCGGCCATGGTTTCTTCCGGAATGTGATCTATTTTCTTTCCCATCCGGCGTGAAAAAATATCCACGAAATGTCGAACCAGCAGCGCAATGTCCGCACGGCGGTTCCGCAGGGCCGGTAAGAGAATGGGAAACACATTGAGGCGGTAGTACAGGTCACTGCGAAACTCGTTTCGTCTCACCATCTCGGGAAGATCCCGGTGCGTCGCCGCCACAAGGCGGACATCTACCTTGTGCGTACGACCGCTGCCCAGACGCTCGAATTCCTGTTCTTGCAGGACCCGGAGCAGCTTGGGTTGCAGGGCTAGGGGTATATCCCCGACTTCATCCAGGAACAAGGTTCCCTTGTCGGCTAATTCAAAGCGACCGACCTTTTGCGCTATCGCGCCGGTAAAAGCTCCCCGTTCATGGCCAAAGAGCTCGCTCTCGAGCAGGTCGAAAGGAATAGCGGCGCAGTTCAGTTTGATATAAGGCCGTCCGCATCGCGGGCTGACATTGTGAATCGCTTGTGCGATCAACTCCTTTCCCGTGCCGGTTTCTCCTTGAATGAGCACCGTAGAAGTTGTCGGTGCGACGCGTTCCACTTGTTGAAGTACCGCCTCGAGAGCCGCGCTCTGACCCACGATTTGCTCAAATCCGGGCCCTCTAGCGTCGTGGGTCCGAAGAGCGTCATTTTCGATGGGCCCCATAGGTTCCTCCTGCTACCTTCTCGGCAACTCGCTACGAACTCATGGATTCCAAAGCCGCTCGAACGCGATCCAGCAAAATGCCACTATCGAAAGGCTTGGCTAGAAATGCCACCGCTCCAGCTCGCATTGCCTGAATTCGCATTTTTTCGTCTCCGTGCGCGGTGATGAAAATAATGGGAACCGGACGCTCAGCCTTTAGCTTTGTCTGAAGGTCCAGGCCGGACATGCCCGGCATCCGAATATCGACGATAAGGCACGCGAACTCCGGAAGTTGACCCGAGTTCAGGAAGTCCTCGGCCGACCCGAAAGAAGCCACGCCAAGGCCCGCCGCTTTCAGCAGCCGTTGCAACGCAATCCGAACCAATTCGTCATCATCCACAACAGCGACTAACTTTGTTTTCGACGGAGTGGTCATATCAGGAGCCAAAATATCTTGCTGGGCGAAAAACGCAATCGTCATTTTGTATAGTCCGGTTATATATACATATAAGGATGAGGAGCGTACCAGGAACCATGGGAGGTTCCTCCGTCGTGCTGCTCAGGAGGGGCTTTCAGTCGGGAGTTTTAGTTTTTCTGCCATTCGGCCCAATTCAGCAGGGGCCCCCGCCTGCATCTTATGCATTACGCGTCCGCGATGAACTGCAGCGGTGATTTCACTGGTGCCGAGTTTCGAGGCGATTTGCTTTGTCTGCATACCGCAAACGAGAAGTCCCATCACCTCGCGTTCGCGCGCGGTTAGACTTCTGTACCGATTCTGCAATTCGGCTATCTCATTCTGGTGTTCCCGTGCCGCTTGGTCGCGCTGGAGCGCTTGCTCAATCGCATCTAAGAGATCCTGATCTCGGAACGGCTTCGTAAGGAATTCTACGGCGCCTGATTTCATCGCCTTCACCGTCATAGGAATGTCGCCGTGGGCGGTTATGAAAATGACCGGAATGTTGATGCCGGTTTTTATTAAATTGCGCTGGACCTCGAGTCCGTTTGTTCCCGGAAGCCGCATATCCAATACGAGGCAACTGGGGCCTTCTGGTATTTTGTGCTGCAGGAAATCCTGCGGGGAGGCAAACGACTCTGCGCGCAAACCGACACTTTTCAGCAGGCGCCTCATCGAGGCGCGTATATCAGGGTCATCATCGATAATGAACACAGTCCGGTCGGCGGAGGAACTCATGTGCCGGTCTCCGTTTTGCATGGCAACGCGAAATGAAACGTAGCGCCGCGTCCGGTGTTGGGGGTGGCCCAGAGGCGCCCACCGTGTGCTTCGATGATCGAGCGGCTAATGGCCAAGCCCATGCCAGTGCCCTGCGGTTTCGTAGTGAAAAATGCATCAAAAATCTGATCCAGCTTTTGTGTTGGGAGTCCTACGCCCGTGTCAATGACCGAGACCAGCACTTCATTTTCCCGTGGATGCGACGTAATCCTAAGTTCGCCATCGGTATCGTGCATCGCCTCAATGCCATTGAGCAGTAGATTCAAAATGACCTGTTGCAGTTGCACGCCGTCACCCATGACTTTCGGAAGATTTTCGGCGAGCTCTGTGTGAATGGAAACGGCACGCTGTCTTGCCTCGTTCTGAAGCAAAACAACGATGTCCTGAATGACTTGATTTACATCCACTGCTTGATATTGAGCGGCATCCTTCCCGAACAGAGAGCGAACACGGTCGATGACCTCCGCCGCGCGCTTGACAGATCCAACCATCCCCGAGGCTGCATCGCGTGCGTCGACCAAATCCGGCTGGTCCTTTTCCAGAAATCGCAAGCAAGCTTCCGCGTTGGTGACCGCGGCAGCAATAGGTTGTTTAATCTCGTGTGCCAGGGAAGCGCTCAATTCTCCCATGGTAGTGACCCGGTTCATGTGTGCGAGCCCCGCCTCTAACTGGCGCAGCCTCTCACGCTCTTCTTCGCCGCGCTTGCGGTCTTCGATGTCTGTGCGCGTACCGTACCACCGAAGCACGCGCCCCCGCTCGTCCCTAAGCGGATTATCTTGGATCAGAAACCAGCGATATTGCCCGTCTCTTCCTTTGATTCGCGCCTCCAGTTCAAACGGAGCACCATCCGAACGCGCGCGCTCACGAAGGGCCTCTAACTTCTGGAGATCTTCGGGATGGACAAACCGAACCTTGGCGTCCCCGGACCGTACCTCCTCAATCGTAAGTCCGGTGTGTTCCCGTTCTCGTTGGTTGGCAAAAAGCGGATTCCAATCGGCATCAAACACGTAAACTTGCTGGGGAATCACGTCGATAGCCTGACGAAGCTCCGCTTCGCTTTGCCGAATCTTTTCTTCGGCCTGCTTACGCTCGGTGATATCACGAATGATGCTGGAAATCAGGACCCCCTCTTCGGTTTCCAGCGGGCTAAGGCTGATCTCTACAGGAAACTCGCGCCCATCCTTATGAAGGCCATGTAATTCCAGTCCGGACCCCATCGGCCGCGTGCGAGGGTCGGCCACAAAAGTAGCGCGGTGTTCCGGATGCTTACTGCGGAACCGCTCCGGAACCAACATTTCGATTTTTTTCCCCAATACCTCTCGTCGCTGAAAGCCAAACAGCTTTTCGAGCTGCTCATTGACCAGAACAATTTCGCCTTCACGATTCACCACTGCAATTGCATCAGGCGCCGATTCCAGGAGGCCGCGGAACTTTTGTTCGGCCTTTTCGCGATCCGTGACATCAGCCGCGGTGCCAACGTATTCGACGAGCTCTCCCGTTTTATCAAGAACCGGATGCCAAACCGCGTGGAGGTACCTTACTGTCCCATCGCGCAAGAGCAGCCTGTATGTCTGCGAAAACTCCGCTTTCTCACGGAATCCCTGCAGGCACTCTTTCGAAACCCTGTCGCGATCGTGGGGATGCACAAGTAGACGAGTCTCCTCATAACTGGGGATTCCGCGTTGCGGGTCGACTCCGAAAATTCGGAACAGTTCCTCGGACCAGAAGACCGTTCTCCGAATTCCTGGGTTGTACGCGAAACTGCCGGTGCGGCTCAATTTCTGTGCCTCCGCCAGATAAGCCTGGCTTCGCAGGAGAGCCTGTTCGGCCCGCTTGCGATCTTCAATGTCAACGCTCGTTCCGTACCATTTGAGGATGTTTCCTCTTTCGTCCCGCAGCGGCACGTTGCGAACGAACAACCAGCGATATTCCCCGTCCGGTCGCCCTACCCGAACCTCATGCTCCATCGCCTCGCCATTCTTTACTGCTGCATGCCAGTGAGCGACGAACCCGGCCCGGTCATCAGGATGAACCGCGTCCTCCCAGTTCCAGCCCAAAGCCTGGTTCGCCGGCAGACCTGTGAGTTCTTGCCAACGTTGATTGACAAAATCGACTGCGCCGTCAGGTGAAGTGGTCCAAACATTTGCCGGAACCGCATCGATGACATTTCGAAGCCGCATTTCCTGCTTGCGCACCTGCTGAATACGTATTAGATAGAGCATCCAAAGCACTACGAGAACACTGGCTATCCCTATCGAACGAAACCAAGTCGTTTGGTAGTAAGCCGGCGTAACTCCGAAGTCCAAAATCGCGCCATCCTCGTTCCACACGCCGCTGTTATTGCAAGCGCTGACCCGGAAGCGGTATGGGCCCGGGCGCAAGTTCGAATACTGCACCTGGCGGGCGTTCACAACCTCGCGCCAGTCCTCGTCCTGGCCTTCGAGTTTGAAGCGGAAGCGTACTCTTTCCGGCGCGACCAGACTTAGTGCCGTGTAGTCAATCGTGAGATCTCGGATGCGCGGCGGCAGAGTTGGGTGCGAGGTGTATGCGTCCCCAGACCAGTTCTGCCAGTATGTCTTGCCGTCGGCGATGACTCGTTCAATGCGTACAGGCGGTGGCAGTTTGTTGAAGGCCAATCGACCTGGATCGACGACGCTGACTCCATCCAAAGGTAGGAACCACAATTTTCCATCAGCCGTCTTCGCGACACGCGGCCCGAAGCCGTAAGTCCCCGCATGACTCCTCACACCATCGGAACTGTCGAAGACTGTTGCCGTGACCCGATATCGGGAGTCTGCGACCCACGCCCCCAACTCGGAGTGCGCAACGCGCACCAGCCCACAGGCCATAACTAGCCAGAGCGAATGTGCATCATCTTCCACCAAGTCATGAGATGTATCGCACGGCAAGCCGTTTCTAGTAGTCAGAGTGGCTACACGGCCATTCTCGATCCGGCTCAGGCCGCCGTCGGTTGCTGCCCACAACGAACCGTCCGGGTCGAGCTGAAGGGCGTTGACGCGCCCCTCTCCCAAACCTGCCGCATGATCATAGAACGCGCGGACCTGGTTGTCTTTGAAATAAACCACGCCTCCGCTCCAGGATGCCAACCACAAACCGCCGTGTACGGGATCCGCCACCATTGGATTGGAATTTGTGCCACGAACCTTCAGGTTCGCCCAAGAAATGCGCTCGACCACTTTGTCTTCACGCAAGCGGTAAAGGCCTTGATCATTGTTGGTGACCCAGAGATTACCCGCACCGTCTCCAGCAAGCTGGCTTATGGAAGTGACGTGCACGCCGCTCAAGCGAACCAGCCTATCATTTTCGAAATAGGCAAGGCCCCGTGCCGTCGAGACCCAAATTCGCCCGTGAACATCCTGGAACAAGGAAGTTACATAATTGTCTGGCAACTCAGTCGAAAGTATCTCGTGAGCAACGCCGTCGGGCGTGTTTGCGCCGAGGATTCCATTAGCTGGTGGAGCTGAGGTTGCGCTTGGCCTGTGATAAGTGGTAATTTCGCCGCCCTTCCATCGGTTCAACCCATCGGAGGTTCCGAGCCAAACGCTACCGTCTTTTGCGGCAAGAAGGCAGACAACAAAGGGGCTAGACAATCCTTGTTTGACAGAAATTGTGGAAACGGCGAAGTCGCGAAAACGGTCGAGACCGTTAGTGGTGGCCACCCAGATGCTACCTTCCCGATCCTCAAAGAAGCTTTGGACGGAATTGCCAGAGAGCCCGTCCGACTGGGCAAACACATCCGCCTTACCCTGGTGCACATGCAGGATGCCGCGGTCCAGAGTTCCGATCCACAAATCGCCGTTGCGATCCCGCAATAGAGTCCCCCCTTCGTGGAAGTGCTGGCCGCCAGAGGGAAACGGATACTCTTTGAGTTTCCCATCAACAAACTGCTTAACCCCGCTGCGTCCGCCGATCAGAAGCGCTCCGTGATCGCCATCAAGGAACGCGTTCCAAGGAAAGACCATGCCTGGCAGCGCAAAGCGATTAAGTTCCGGCAACGCAAAGTGCTCCGGAGGTCCTGGCCTCCAACGCCATAGACCGTTTCCTGCTCCCAACCAGAGATTGCCCCGGCTGTCCTCATATATAGAGGTCACGCCAAAGCTTAGAGACCCATCAGCTCCATAGCACTCGATACCGCCGCCATGGATCGCGCAGAGCTTCCCAGGATGATTTGGGCCGGCCTCCCACATGACTCCGCCGGCCCAAACGGTTCCCTCGCGGTCCTCTAGTAGAGCGGCAACATCATGTTTGTCGAGTTCTAGATAATGTGTGAGTTTGCCATCCTTCCAACTTGCTAGTCCTTTTGCCGTGCCGATCCAAAGAGTTCCATCGTGACCGGCGATCAATCCGCGGATATCATTGCTCGGAAGGTGCTCGCCCTGCGGGGGCTGCCAAGGCACTGCGCGAACGCCATCGAAGCGAAGCAGGCCGGATTCTGTCGCAAGCCAGAGGTAGCCGTCGGGTGTCTGAGCAACTTGGTGGATGGTGCCTGTGGCAAAGCCCTCACGGATTTTCCAAGACGTATGCGCGTATTGGCTGATGTCGAGGGATGGCTCTAACGCCCAAACACCGGGGCAGCACCCCAGAAGAATGACGAGGGTTACAACAACGCGTTTTTGGGTCTGGGCTCTGTCCACGGGGGATACATTCTAGCTCTTACCCAGTTCAGTTTGCAGTTCCTGGCTGATCGCATTCCCATGCGCCGACTCATGCACCTACGCTCGGACTTCTTCGAAACTCCCGACTAACGAGCCAGCCAAAGGGCAAAGCGAATTGCCTGGAAAATTTTGAATTCATGATGCAGACGCAGCACTCGATACCAACCGAAGATAGAAAGCCGTCTCATGATTTCGCCTCCTTTCAGTATTCCTTACACCTCAACGCCATGTTCCATTCCCGTATGAATGAGCTGGGCGGCGGAGCTGTGAGTTAGATTTGATAACCTGCTAGCCGTGAAGCATGGTCAGGACTTCTCCAAATCGACGGGACCAGGAATTTCATCTGCGACGCCTTGCGCAAAAGGGCCCGGGCGTGAAACAGCCGAGCTTTTGCCGCGGCGAACGAGATACCAAGAGTTTCTGCAGCTTCGTTCAAAGAGCGGTCCTGCAGTTGAATTTCGACAACCTTTCGGACTCCAGGGCGTAATGTTGCGACGACATCTCTGAAGATTCCTTCCCGCTCGCTCTTCGCATAATGATCTTCCGGATTCAACGATGGATCGGGGAGCAGATTCACTGGGAGGAGTTCGCTCGCTTCTGGGTTCTCTATGGGAGTTTCCCGGCGGCACCGCTTCTTGCGCAGTTTCATCAGTGCAGCATTCACAGCGATGCGCGTCAACCATGTCGAGAATTGCGATCGTCCATCAAAACTCTTCAGATGAACGAAGGCATTCAGGAAACACTCCTGAACGGCGTCCTCGGCATCCTCGCGATTTCGAGTGATCCGACGAGCTGTGCGGAACATTTTCTCGGCATGGCGTTTGTAGAGTTCATCAAAGGCGGATTTGTCACCGTTCTTGGCGACTGCCACCAGCCTTTTATCACTCACCTGCTGGCGTTCGCCCGACAGAGCACTGTCCCTCCCGTTCGAACGCAGTGAATTTATTTCTGTGGCTGCCATGGTGCGCTCCTTTGCGGCGTCATTGCTTCGGAGCTAGAACAGCAAATGGAATACCAACGTGGCGAGAGGCGTGGCTGAGGTACGAGCCTCATTTTCATGCAGTTCTGGGGAAGAGGCTTGAGAACGTCGTGACGCGGAGCGTCGAGTGTCCGGCGGTCGACGGGTACTGACGCAGGGAGTCGTCGAACTGAGTCCTTGGATTTAACGCGTGAGGATCTGAGGCTTTTCAATGCGCAGGAGAACGTCTGCCGAGGCCAGTACGACAAAGATCCAGAACAGGTCTGCAACGAATAGATGCGCGAGCTGGAGCAAAATGGGGGCAAGTAGCACAAGATTCAGGCCCCCAAGTGCAATCTGCAGCATTAGAGTGGCGCTGAGAAGATGAAGCGTTCGCGTGGTGTGAACGGGATTCCTTCCGCTCTTGCGGATGAGCCAGAGCACATAGATAACTCCCAGGACCACCGCAACGGGGTGGAGCAGCCGCAAGCGCAACAAGTTGTGAGTGCTGGTAGAAAAATCCTGCAACAGTGAGGACTGCAAAGACGCCGCAGGAAAAATCGTGTCGGCGAGAGCGGCTAGCGAGCCGGTGATGCCAATCATCATCACTGCGGCGAGGCCAAGTCCAACGGCCAGCCGTTCGCGAGGAGCCGCCGTCAACGCAAAACGATGATTACCGTTCGAAAGCCACCGTGCGGTTAATGACAGAGAACCAAGCAGCAGAAGCGTGTTGCCAAAGTGCAAACCCAACAGGAGAGCGTGTTCGGGAGAAGGATTTTGCGCGACGTTGTTCGAGAGGACCAGCAGGGCCCCGAGAAGGCCCTCGTTCAAAAGAAGGATGAGTGCGAGAACGGCCGAGTAACGTGGCCAGGCGCCTTTCGACGTCTTGCGCCAGCACCAAATCAGTAGACAGAAAACCATCCCGAGGGCCGCGGCGCTTGTCGCGCGGTGGAAGAATTCAATCGCCGTTTGGACTTCCGGAAACTTAGGCAGGATGGAGCCGCCGCAGAGAGGCCAGCGATTGCCGCAGCCGGCGCCTGATCCGGAGGCCCGGACAAAAGCGCCCCAAACGATTACGAAGAGGTTGTATCCGAGCGTTAACCACGCGAAACGCGCAACGGGTTGCGTGTGGCTGTTAGAGGCCCCCGGATCGACCAAGTCGGAGCGAAGAAGCCCACTCGAGTAACGGCTAGTGAAAGGTTCCTTTCCCGACGGCAAGGTGAGAAAGGACATGTCTTGATTCTCCTCAGTTGCATCTCTTCGGCCGGGAGTGGTCGCACCCATTCCCGCAATCGGAAATGGCACGTCCAATTCCATTGCGTGCCTTATCTACTGTAGGCCGAATTCACCCGCCAGCATGAGGCTAACGCACGTGTGGGCCAAACCGGAACCCGGAAACCGCCCGCCACAGTGTCGCAATTTTGACAGAACCGACAGAGATCGACACGACACACCGGATGGTCTCAGACTTTTTCGCTGGTTTGGCTTGGACGACGCGTGTAAATCCCCTTTGATCCAGAACGAGTTGCACACTTGCGACCACACGCGAATAGGGTGGCAGGCAACCTGCTGGCAATGGGAAGGGTACGCAGATGCTTCAAACACTCGAGTCTTTGAGAGCAGCGCACGACCACTCAAACCACTTCGTGTCAATCGAGGACGCGATTGCAGCGATGCGCGCGGGCGAGATGGTGATCGTCGCCGACGATGAAGACCGAGAAAACGAAGGCGATTTAACGATCGCGGCAGAGAAAACTACTCCCGAGGCCATCAACTTCATGGCGAAGTACGGCCGTGGTTTGATTTGTCTGGCGCTGACACCCGAGCGGCTCGACGAACTCGAAATTCCGTTGATGGTCCCGCAGAATAGCTCGAGGTTTGAAACAGCGTTTTGTGTGAGTGTCGAGGCGAGGGAGCGCACGACCACCGGAATCTCGGCCGCCGATCGCGCAACGACGGTGCTCGCCGCAATTCATCCGGCGACGAAGCCTAGCGATTTGGTCCGCCCCGGACATGTGTTCCCGTTGCGTGCGAGAAACGCGGGCGTTCTGGCTCGCGCCGGACAAACCGAAGCGGCCGTCGACCTCGCGAGACTGGCCGGTCTCACCCCTGCCGGCGTCATCTGCGAAATCATGAATGAAGATGGCTCGATGGCCCGGGTGCCCGAGCTGCGCGAGTTTGCGCTCCGCCACGACATCCCGCTGATCACGATCGCCGACCTGATCACCTATCGGTTGCGCACAGAATCGATAGTCAAATGTGTGGCTTCCGCAAATCTACCGACCGAGTACGGCGAGTTTCGCGTGCACGCATTTGAAAATCAGATCGACCGACAAACACACGTTGCTCTCGTGCGCGGGGATATCGGGGATGGACAGGACGTGCTTGTGCGAGTGCACTCGCAGTGTTTGACGGGCGATGTACTGCGTTCCCATCGTTGCGACTGTGGCGCGCAGCTTGACGAAGCCATGCATAGGATCGCTTCGGAAGGTCGCGGCGTGCTGCTTTATCTGAGCCAAGAAGGTCGGGGCATCGGGCTTGCCAACAAGATTCGCGCCTACAGTTTGCAGGACCATGGACTCGACACGGTGGAAGCGAATGTGCACCTTGGGTTCAAACCCGATCAACGTGACTATGGAATTGGTGTGCAGATCCTGCGCGAAATCGGCGTACGTTCGATGCGCCTTCTGAGCAACAATCCGCGCAAGCTCGTCGCCATTGAAGGTTATGGCCTATCCGTGTCGGAGTGGCTACCGCTCGAAATACCGCCATCGCCCTCGACGTTGCGCTACCTCACTGCCAAACGCGACAAGCTAGGGCATGTGTTGAGGGCACTTTAGGTTCGCAGTTTTGATACTTTCGTTCGAAACTCCCCGCTTTGTGTTTCCCAAAATCGGATTCCGCGCCCCGCGTTCGTAAACACTGTAACAAAATCCTTGGGCCTCTCGCGTAAAGCTCCGCTTGATGCGCGTCATTTTCGTGACGCGTCGCGTGACGCGTCGCGTCGAACCTGGACCGCACAGCGCATTACTCCGCGTTCCGCAGAACGCAAGTGAACAGTTTTCAGTGGATTACCAATGCCGGGCATTTGGCACACGGAGTGCTTTTCATCATGGCGAGCGAGAGAAACAAAAGCGCTGCTAACCAGGAGGACCTCTTTATGGCAAGTCAGGCAAAGCCCGTTGGGTCGGCGAAGGCCGCGAAGCCGCTGCCCGCTCCCAACAGTGATTTTTACGAACTCGCCGAGACGCTTCCCGCAGAGGAACAAGCGGCAGTGAAACAGGTGCGTAGTTTCATGGAGACCAAGGTCGGCCCGATCATCACGAAATATTGGGTCGAAGACGCATTTCCGTTTGAGTTGTTGCCGGCCATCAAGGAACTCAATATCGGTGGCGCCGGCATGAAGGGCTACGGCTGCAGAGGCGGAAGCGCTTTGCTGTTCGGTTTGATTGCCATGGAGATGGCACGGACCGACAGTTCCATCGCCACATTCTTCGGTGTCCACAACGGCTTGGCCATGGGTTCCATCTACCTCGGCGGATCGGAAGAGCAAAAACAGAAGTGGCTCCCGCCCATGGCTCGGTGGGAAAAGATCGGTTGCTTCGGCCTCACCGAACCGCTCGTCGGGTCGGGAGCATCCGGCGGATTGATGACCACCGCGAAGAGGGAAGGAGACACGTGGGTTATCAGCGGCCAGAAAAAATGGATTGGCAACTCTACGTGGTGCGACATTTCCATCATTTGGGCGCGCGACGTGGCCGACAATCAGGTCAAAGCGTTCATCGTTGAGAACAAGACGACGCCTGGTTTCAAGGTCGAAAAGATTCAGAACAAGATAGCCCTCAAAGTGGTCCAGAACGGGTTGATCACGATGGAGAACTGCCGGATACCCGAGGAAAACCGTTTGCAGCAAGACGCATCGTTTCGTGACACCGCGAAGGTTTTGAAAATGACGCGGTTCATGGTCGGTTGGGAAGCGACGGGCTGCGCGATGGGCGCCTACGAAAATGCGGTCAAGTACGCCCAGGAGCGCTTGCAGTTCGGTAAGCCAATCGGCTCCTTTCAGCTCGTGCAAGACCTCCTCGCCAAGATGCTCAGCAACATTACTGCTTCGCAGTGCCTGCTGGCTCGCACGGCCCAACTACAGGCCGAAGGAAAGCTGACCGACGCGCATGCGGCGCTCTCGAAAGCATTCTGCACTGCCAAGTGCCGCGAGACAGTCGCTTGGGCCAGGGAGCTGCTCGGCGGAAACGGGATCGTGGCCGATTACAACGTGGGCCGTTTTTTCGCGGACGCGGAAGCGCTGTACTCCTATGAAGGCACATATCAAATGCAAAACCTCATCTTAGGCAAAGCCATCACGGGACTGAGCGCGTTTATCTAGAACGGCTGGCAAAGGCGACTTCGACAAATCACGTCGCAAGCCGCACAAGAATCCCTCTTCGGAGAAGGAGCAAGTAAATGTCTTCCTCAGTTTCCAAGGCAACGACGACGAAAGCAGTGCCGAGGACCACAGGCCGGTTGTTCATTCTGAATCTGAGCGCCGGGCAGGTTTTGTCCGCGAACGCGGACGGGTCGGATCTAAAGATCATCGTGAGCGAAGGCCGGCGACTTCCGGACGGCATCGTCGTAGACGCAGAAGCTGGCCACGTGTACTGGACTGATATGGGCAATCCCAGCGCGAACGACGGTTCGATCGAACGCGCGGACATCGACGGAAGAAATGTAAAACACATTGTTCCTCCCGGCGGGACGCATACTCCCAAACAACTCCAGCTGGATAAGAAGAACGGAAAGCTTTACTGGTGCGATCGCGAAGGCATGCGCGTGATGCGCTGCAGCTTGGACGGCACCAGCCTCGAAACGCTCGTTGACACGAGCCACGGCGAGTCCCGCCCCGGCAGGGACGCCACGAAATGGTGCGTGGGTATTGCTCTCGACATTGCAGGTGGAAAGCTCTATTGGACCCAGAAAGGGCCCGACAATGCCGGCAAGGGCCGGATCTTCCGCGCCAACTTGGAAATTCCGAAAGGACAAACGCCAGCGAATCGCCAGGACATCGAAGTTCTGTTCGAGGGATTGCCCGAACCCATTGACCTCGACCTCGATCTTGGCAACCGGATGATGTACTGGACCGATCGCGGCGATCCACCGCGAGGAAATACCGTGAACCGAGCACCCATGGACGGGGCCTTCGGAAATCGCAAAGAGCCCGAGATCATTTTTGATCACTTGATGGAAGGAATCGGTTTGTTTCTGGACGTGAAGAATGGGCGCATGTTTATGACCGATTTGGGGGGCAACGTCATCAGCGCCAGCCTGGACGGATCGAACAAGAAGACGCTGCTCTTCGCCCTGGGCAATTTGTCGGGAATCGCGTACGCCGAAATTCCGGCAAACACCTGAGCAGCTCGCAACCAAATTCGACGGAAGAAGGAGAAGGTAATGGATTCGTCAGCCTCGGCCCCGCAACCTGAAAACGTTTTGTACGAGAAAAAGGCTTCGATCGCCTATGTGACGATCAACCGCCCCAAGGTGCTGAACGCACTCAATCAAGCGACTTGGCGGGAACTGCAGACGGCCTTTGAGGCAGCGCGCAAGGATGAGGAAGTTCGCGGCGTAATTGTGACCGGCGCGGGCGACAAAGCGTTCATCGCCGGAGCGGACATCGGGGAACTGTCGAAGGTCAGCGCCGTCGAAGCCGAAAAATCGAGCAGCAGCGGACAGGCGGTCCTCAACCTCGTTGAGAATCTCGGCAAACCCGTCATTGCAGCAATCAATGGCTTCGCACTGGGTGGAGGCTGCGAAACCGCCATGGCGTGCACGATACGAATCGCCAGTGAATCCGCGAAGTTCGGCCAGCCTGAAGTGAAGTTGGGACTTCTTCCGGGGGGCGGAGGCACGCAGCGCCTGCCGCGGCTGGTAGGAAAGGGGCGGGCTTTGCAACTTATTCTCACCGGAGAGGTCATCGGCGCTCAGGAAGCCTATCGTATCGGACTCGTGAATGAGGTTGTTCCCGCAGCGGACCTGATCAGCCGCGCGGAGGCAATTCTGAAGCAAATTTTTTTCAACGCGCCGGTGGCAGTGAAGTATTCGCTGGAAGCCGTGAACAAGGGACTCGAAACAAGCCAAGCCGAGGGGTTCGCGCTCGAAGCTTCTTTCTTCGGACTATGCGCTGCAACCGAAGACAAGAAGGAAGGTACATCCGCTTTCCTGGCCAAGCGAGCCCCGCAGTTCCGCGGGCAGTGAGGAAACGAAATCTGTACGTAGGGAAGGCTTATGACGACTGAAAATATTTTCTCAGGTTTGAAAGTTTTGGACTTGGCGAGCTTCATCGCGGGTCCGGGTGCGGCAACGATCCTGTCCGACTTCGGCGCGGAGGTCGTGAAAGTCGAGCCTCCGGGAATCGGTGACCCGTACCGCCTTGTCTACAAGATGCCGCCTCAACCGGTCTCGAGCGAGAACTATGCGTGGCATCTGGATAATCGCAACAAACGAGGCGTGGCCCTCGACCTGAAATCGCCGCGCGCAAAAGAGATTCTGGAGCGGCTCGTCAAATGGGCGGACGTGCTGGTGGTCAATTTCCCGCCACCCGTACGCCAGCGTCTCAAACTCACGTATGAGGATGTTGCGGCCTGGAATCCCCGCCTGATTTATGCCGACATATCGGGGTACGGCGATGACGGCCCCGATGCGAATCTTCCGGGCTTTGACATCACCGCATACTGGGCGCGCAGCGGTCTGCTGGCCTTGACGCGTGATGCTGGTGCTCCGCCGACGCTTCCCCCGTCGGGCAGCGGAGACCACGCAACGGCGGTTGGATTGTACGCCGCCATCGTGACGGCTCTCTACCGCCGCGAGCGCACAGGAAAAGGTTCGCACGTCACCACTTCGCTCGTCGCGGAGGGAGCATGGTCTTGCTCGCTGTACGTGCAGGCAGCTCTCTGCGGAGCCAAGTTCTTCCCGCTGCATGATCGCAAGAATCCTCCGAACGCAATCATCAACGTGTATGGGACTTCCGATGACCATTGGTTCCTGATTGTTTTGCAGTCGAAAGATTGGCCGGCGCTTGCCACAGCAATCGAACGCCCTGATCTCGTTTCGGACGTTCGGTTCGCCGATGACAAGGCACGCGGCTCCAATGCATCTCAGCTCACGGGAATACTGGACGAAACTTTTGCTTCGCAGCCGCTCGCGCATTGGCGCGGCGTCTTTGATCAGGCCCACATCACCTACGGCGTTGTCCGGCATCCGTCGGAAGCCGTGAGCGACCCGCAGTTGCTCGCCAACGACATCATCGTGCCCCTCGAAGGTGCGGGCGAGAACTTGAAGCACACCGTCAGCAGTCCGCTCAAGATACATGGCGTTGCCAAAGTTCCGGCACGGCGAGCTCCGAATCTCGGTGAACACAGCGAGGAAGTGCTGAAGGAACTTGGTTTTACGAGTAACGACATCGAAGGCCTGCGCGCCAGCGGGACGATACCTACGCTGGAGCGGGCATCGACGGCGGCTGACTGAAGCAAGTCGAGCGGACGGACCGGGGTTGGTAAAAGTCCCGGTCGGAAATTCGTTGGATTGAGGAAGCGATGGGGCAACCAAGGATCATTATCGTCGGTGCAGGATTTGGTGGACTGGCCGCCGCCAAGGCGCTGCGGAAGACTCCCGCGAAGATTACTTTGATAGACAGAACCAACCACCATCTGTTTCAGCCTTTGCTCTATCAGGTAGCCACGGCAGCGTTAACGCCCAGCCAGATTGCCACGCCAATCCGCAGCGTTCTTCGCAAACAGAAAAACACCACCGTCATTCTTGGCGAGGTCACGGGGGTGGATCAAGATAAGAAACTGGTTTTTGTCACGGACGCCGACCGGCAGAACGTGCCGGTCGAATACGACTACCTGATTTTGGCAACCGGGGCGACGCACAGTTACTTCGGCCACAATGAATTTGCAAGTTTTGCGCCAGGGTTGAAGAGTCTCGCCGATGCCGAGGCCGCTCGGAACAAGATTCTGCAGGCATTTGAAATGGCGGAGGCGGAAGACGATCCGGCGCGCCATCAAGCGCTTCTGACGTTCGTCCTGGTCGGTGCCGGCCCCACCGGCGTGGAGATGGCCAGTGCGCTCGCCATACTCGTCCGAACCACACTGAAATCGGACTTCCGAAGGATCAATCCCGCATCTGCAAGGATTGTGCTCGTTGATATGGCCCCCAGGGTTCTTTCTCCGTTTTCTGAAAATCTTTCCGCGGCCGCGAAGATGCGCCTTGAGAAACTGGGCGTTGAGGTTCGGCTTGGCCACAGCGTCGATCAGATCGACGCTGACGGCGTTGTTGTGGCGGGGGAGCATATCGCGAGCAAGACGGTAATTTGGACGGCGGGCGTAGCGCCTTCACCGGCCGGGAAATGGCTGAACGCCGCGACAGATCGCGCCGGACGGGTACGCATTCAGAAAGATCTGACGGTCCCTGGCCATCCCGAGATTTTTGTCATTGGTGATACGGCGTCCCTCGACCAGGACGGCAAGGCGCTGCCCGGTGTCGCGCAAGTGGCGATGCAGCAAGGACGCTATGCGGGGAAGTTGATTCAGAAACGTATTGCGGGCGGTCTTCCGCAAGCTGCGTTTAGCTACTTCGACAAAGGCAATATGGCCGTGGTGGGCAAAGGTTTCGCGGTGTTGCAGAGCGGGAAAGTTCAGGTGAGTGGATTTGGGGCATGGCTCGCGTGGGCCGCCGTTCACCTGCAGTTCCTGGCCACATCCAGCCTTCGCCTGAGCGTTTTTCTGCAATGGGTATGGACGTACGTAACCGGCCAAAGGGGTTCCCGGCTCATCGTGGATCACCATAGGTCCGAGACTGTGACATTGCCAGCGGACACGGCGATCAAAGCGGTAGCCGCAAGCAAATAGAGTTTCGAAGAAACACGAGTAGTTTTGAACGGAAAATCCCGAAGGAGAACGACATGCCAAAGAGCAAGCAGATCCAAAACATAGCCATCGTCGGCACGGGTGTGATCGGCGCCAGTTGGGCCGCGCTCTATCTTGCGCGAGGGTTCAACGTGGTCGCTACCGATCCCGGGCCCAACGCGGAAGAAAACCTGCGCCGATTCGTCGACGCGGCTTGGAAAGATTTGACCGTGATCGGGCTATCGCCAAACGCTTCGCGGGACCGTCTCCAGTTCACAACCGATATGAAGAAGGCGCTCTCCGACGCGGACTTTGTGCAGGAAAACGGCCCTGAACGGAAAGATTTCAAGATCAAGCTCTTTGCGGACATGGACGCCGCTACCCCGCCGGATTCGCTCATTGCGTCTAGCTCCTCGGGACTAACGATGAGCGTCATGCAATCAGCGTGTAAACATCCCGAACGCTGCGTCATAGGCCACCCTTTTAATCCTCCGCACGTGATCCCTCTGGTCGAGGTGGTCGCCGGCGAGAAAACGTCACGAGAGACTGTCGAACAGGCGATCTCCTTCTACGCATCGATCGGCAAGAAACCGATTCAGGTCCGCAAGGAAGTAGTGGGGCACGTCGCCAATCGTCTGCAGGCTGCTCTCTATCGCGAAGTTGTCTATCTGATCGAGCAAGGCGTGCTCGATGTTACGGACGCGGATGCGGCCGTGTGCTGGGGACCGGGGTTGCGCTGGGGAGTGATGGGCCCGAACCTGTTGTTTCATTTGGGCGGCGGTCAAGGCGGAATTCAACACTTCATGGATCAATTCACTGGTCCGCTCGCCACATGGTGGAAAGATCTCGGGAAAATTACGGATTTCAGCCCCGAGGTTAAGCAACTGATTATCAAGGGCGTGGAGAGCGAGGCGGGCGGCCGATCGGTCTCAGAACTCGAGCATGAGCGCGACGCCATGCTTCTGGAATTACTGGCAACGCGCGCCAGAGGCGAGAAGCCTGCCGGGGCTGCGGTTGCGACTGGAGCGAAATAATTCCGTCGCTGTAAGTACAGCGAAAGCTTCCGCACGATCGTGAAGGACTCTTGAGACCAATCCGATGATCTATGTTCATTCTCTTGGCCGGGCTTCCCGATATTATTCGGCGCGCACGGCGCTTGCCCCCGGAGGCGCCCGCGTAACTTTCTCCGAGTTGGAAAACCGTGTTAAGGGAATAGCAGCGGCGCTCACTGGACATGGATTCAAGGCGGGAGACAGGTTAGCGGTTCTTTTGCCGAACAGCCCGGAGTACATCGAGTTGGTGTACGCGTGCTCCTGGCTAGGCGTCATCATGGTTCCACTGAATACCCGCCTTTCTGCGGTGGAAATTGACCGGGTGCTCGCTGATGCGGCTCCGCGTGGATTGATCCGTCATTCCTCTCTGCCGGCCCCGACCGCGCGGATCTCTTGGCAGAAGATCCTCGATCAGGATCCACCGGAAATTCGAAACGATCTTCCGCCAGAAGTTGTGTATGACCCGGAGGCGATACTTGCTCTCATTTATACGAGCGGCACGACCGGCCAACCGAAAGGCGTAATGGTGACCCATGCTAACGTCTTGGCGGACATTCATCACTTCAATTACTGGATGCGATACAGGGAGGGCGCCGCTTACCTCCACGCCGCGCCGTTATTTCACATCGCTGACTTTCCTGCGATGTTCGCGGCGCCTGCTTTCGGCGCGGCACAGTTGACAATTCCAAAATTCAGCCCGCAGAACTTCTGTGAAACCGTCGCACGAGAAAGCATCAGCCATACCGTGTTGGTTCCGACGATGATTAATCTCCTTGCGCAGTACGCGGATCTCGGGAAGTACAACTTGGACAGCCTGAAAGTTCTCGCGTACGGCGGATCCCCCATGGCACCGGAACTCATCCGACGCACACGGCAGGTTCTACCGCACGTGAAACTCGTTCAGGTTTATGGACTCAGCGAGACGGGTTTTCTCACGGGTTTACAGGATCAAGAACATACGGATGACCGACTCTTGTCTTGCGGCCGTCCTTGCCCCGGCAACGATCTCGAGGTGGCTGACGAATCGGGAAAGCAAGTGGAAGTTGGAAAACCGGGTGAATTGGTGGTTCGTGGGGCCAATGTCATGCGGGGGTACTGGAAGAATCCGTCGGAAACTGCGATGGCATTTCGGGACGGCTGGTTTCGCACCGGCGACATCGGCTATCAGGATTCGGAAGGCTTTTTCTACATCTTGGATCGCAGCAAAGACATGATCGTCACCGGAGGCGAAAACGTTTATTCCGGTGAGGTGGAAGCTGTCCTTTACGCGCATCCGGCAGTTGGCGAAGCCGCGGTCTTCGGAATACCGGACGCGAAGTGGGGCGAACTGGTGATGGCCTGCATTGTGTTGAAGCCTGGAGTCGCCCTGACCGCGGACGAGCTAGTAGCGCATTGCCGCAAGAGTCTCGCGACTTACAAAACCCCGCGCCGGGTGGAGTTTCTGGACACGGAGCTGCCGAAGAACGGCTCTGGAAAGATTTTGAAGAGAGTTTTGCGCGACCAGTTTTGGGTGGCGCAGAAACGGGCGGTAAGTTAAGGAGTTGTTCGGCCCTGTCTTTACTTGTGTGTGACGGAGAGTCGTCGGGGAAAAAGGAATAGATGTGGCAGCTTTTTGCGATGCGGTTAATGCTCGCCCTTTTGCTTGGAGCATTCATCGGAGCCGAGCGGCAGTGGCGGCAACGAATGGCCGGCCTGAGGACGAATACGCTCGTCGCGGCAGGTGCCGCCATGTTCGTCATGCTTTCAGCGGTTGCGGTGCACCCCGGAGATTCCTTTCAGATTGCCGGGCAGGTCGTGTCCGGCATCGGCTTTCTCGGTGCCGGCGTCATTTTGCGCAACGGTCTCAACGTCATGGGATTGAATACCGCTGCGACGTTGTGGTGTTCGGGCGCGATCGGAACACTTTGTGGATATGGCCGGTACGGATCGGCGGCGATCGGCGCGCTTGCGGTAGTCGTTACGAATCTTGCTTTGCGCCCGGTGGGGAAGGCTATCAATCGAAGGGCGGGAAACGACGACGCCGATATCATCTACAGGTTTCGCGTCATCGCTCACGCGGGCGAGGAAGCTCATCTGCGTTCGCGGATACTCGAGGCTCTGAGCGGATTGCCGCTGTATCTGAAGTCTCTCAAGAGTGACGACCTGCCACATATGGACAAAGTGGAAATACAGGCAGTCCTAATGAGCAGCGGACACCAAAACACATTGCTCGAAAACGGCGTGAGCCGCTTCAGCAAAGAACCCGGAGTTAGCGGAGTCAGCTGGGAGATTGTGACCGAGTCAGAGTGAAGAAAAATGATGGATCACAGGGGCGGGGTCTGACGGAGTCTTAGGAGACACGACGATGGGCGACGTACAAGTGGTCGCGGCGATACTCACCTTGGCTTTGCATTCCAGTGGGCAGGCGCAAAAACCAAAAGCGAGTACGGAGCGCCGGGAGAGCGTATTGAAAGACTATCGGAAGTTCCTCCAGGAACTGGAAAAATCGGACCACTCCATCGACAAGGATGGGATCAATCCGGATTGACTTGCGGTGCGAGGCCAGAAAATCCGCCAGCGGGCGTCGCTAAACGATCTTTGCAATCTTTGCACTAACTTCGACCTATCGATTTCGCGGTACAGCACTTCTAGAAATGAGGAGTCACAATGTCAAAGCCAGAACGCTTTACGAATGCAACCGGTTCACCGGTAGCAGACAACACAAATATATTGACGGCCGGTCGTCGAGGTCCGGCTTTGCTTGAGGACATCTGGCTCATCGAGAAGCTCGCGCACTTTGATCGCGAGGTCATTCCTGAGCGCAGAATGCATGCGAAAGGCTGGGGAGCGTATGGGACGTTTACGACGACCCGCGACATTACTCGGTACACGAAAGCAGCGATCTTCTCCAAGATTGGAAAGCAGACGCCAATGTTCGCGCGTTTTTCTACTGTTGCGGGCGAACGGGGAGCAGCTGATGCGGAGCGCGACATCCGGGGGTTCGCCCTTAAGTTCTACACCGAGGACGGAAATTGGGACATCGTCGGGAATAATACTCCTGTCTTTTTCTTCCGCGATCCTTTGCGTTTCCCCGACCTCAACCACGCGATCAAGCGCGACCCTCGGACCGGTCTTCGGAGCGCTCAGAATAACTGGGACTTCTGGACACTTCTTCCGGAGGCGCTTCATCAGGTCACCATCGTCATGTCGGACCGTGGAATTCCCAGGTCCTTCCGGCATATGCATGGTTTTGGAAGTCACACCTTCTCGATGATCAATGCCGAGAAAAAACGCACCTGGGTGAAGTTTCACTTCCGCACGCAACAAGGCATAGAAAATCTAACGGACGAGGCCGCCGCTGCAGTTGTAGCGAACGACCGGGAAAGCCACGGCCGGGATCTATTCCAGGCGATTGAACGCCGAGATTTTCCACGGTGGACGCTGTTCATTCAGGTGATGACTGAGGAGCAAGCGATGACCCACAAGCGCAATCCTTTTGATTTGACGAAAGTCTGGCCGAAGGCCGACTACCCACTCATCGAAGTGGGCGTATTGGAGCTCAATCGTTATCCGGACAACTATTTCGCGGAGGTAGAGCAAGCAGCCTTCTCGCCGGCCAATGTAGTTCCCGGGATTAGCTTCTCTCCGGACAAGATGCTCCAAGGCCGTCTATTCTCGTATGGGGACACGCATCGTTACCGCCTCGGAATCAATTTCAATCAAATCCCTGTGAATGCGCCGAAGTGTCCGTTCCACTCCTATCATCGTGACGGCCAGATGCGCACCGACGGCAACCTGGGAGCGACCACGGCCTACAACCCGAATAGCCGAGGATTGTGGGACAACCAGCCGCAATATGCTGATCTATCGCTCGCACTCGATGGTGACGCGGATCACTATGACCACCGCGTCGTAGACGATCACTGGGAACAACCGGGCAATCTCTTCCGGCAGATGACTCCAGAGCAAAAACAATTGCTTTTTGACAACACGGCTCGCGCGATCAATGGCGCTTCTCAGGAAGTTCTTGACCGCCATGTTGCGAACTGCAGAAGGGCCGATCCTGCCTATGGTGAAGGTGTGGCAAGCGCGTTGGGACGGCACGTGTTACATGCTAGCTAGCGTATTGACAGCATTTCACGAAGCGGAAGGAATAATCCAGAATGCCCGAAGACTACAGGCGTCATGGAATCGATCAGTCATGATCCGCGTACTCTTGCTTTCGGTATTCATCCTTGCTCAGATGATCGCTTTGTCGGGCGATTTGGCTGGAATGTAGAGCGTGGTGTAGACGACGAATAGTTGCATTCTAAAAAGAGCGATCGATTCGAGGTTCGCGGAACCCTCTGCGACTGAGTGAATTTTGTGCCCGCAATGCTCAGAAACGGATCGGAACGCAGGCAATTTGTAGTGCACTCTTGGTGCACTATGGCCTGCAAATGAGGCTTTTGTGTGCAAATGAGAGCAACCTAAATCATTGGAAACGCCGCCATCTATCCCACTGAACCGAAGAAACGGAGCAGGCTCTGCCTGGGGTGAAGGTAGTGAACCCCTCATTGAGACAATTAACTTGGCGACACTTCGTGACAGTTGACATCGACCGCCATTTAGGCGCGGTCTGACTTTCATGCGGCTAAGAATCCAGTTCTATGACACCCGAAACCCCAGCCGTACCAGCGCATATGGCCACCTGCTCAAATTCTGCTGGCGAGCGACATCCGAGCGCAGAATGGAGCCTTTCTCGATTGTAGTAATGCTCGATGAACCGAGAAATTTTAATCCGTAGGTCCTCCACATTCGCATATTCTGTTGCTCTAATCTCTTCCCGCTTGAGCGTTCTGAAGAAGCTTTCGCAGTTGGCATTGTCGCCCGGGCTGGCAGGCCGACTGACGCTCGCGACGATGCTGTACTTGCGCAGCGTCGCCACGTAATTGGCATGGAGGTACTGCACGCCCCGATCCGAATGATGCACCAACCCTGGCCCAGGCTTTCGGTCCTGCAAAGCATTCGCCAGTGCAGCGAGCGGAAGTCGAGAGCTCAGAGTCCTATCGAGCGCCCAGCCGACTACTCTTCGTGAGAACCTGTCAAGCACAACTGCTAGGTACACGAATTCCCAGTTCAGGCGGACGTAAGTAATGACCGCCACCCAGAGCTGATTTATCCCTGTCACCTTCATACGGCCCGCGAGGTTGACATGCACTTCCATGTGGCCTCGTCTGCCCCTACACCACTCGTGGGTAGCGGCAATCAAATTGTCGTCACGCATGATGCGGGCGACTCTCTTATGATTCACGAGCATGCCCTGCCTTCGCAGCTCCGCCGTCATGCGCCGATACCCGTACCGCCATCTGTGCTCCAAAGTGATCCTCTGAATCTCTGACTTTACGTGCATTTCTTCCTCGTAATTATCACTCGCGCGTAGATGCCTATAGAATCCAGCTCTGCTTACGCCGGCCAAGTGGCACATCCTCTCAATCCCTAGGCTGCCTTGCAGCGACACTACGCTCCGGATGTACTCGTAAATGTCGGCCTGCCAAATCCGCTGTTCTCGCGGTGGCGGCTCTCGATATGCTGCAAGGCGCCTTTGAAAAAATCCACCTCCAAAACCTTCTCTGCGAGCAGACGCTTCAGATCACGAATTTCTCTTCGAAACCTCGACTCACGGGATTTCGCCAATGCGGGCTCTTCGCCCTCTTTAGCGCACTCGCTCTTCTTGTGCCACCGGTATAAGGTTTGCCTAGCAACACCTAGTTCTTTAGCGAGGTGCTTGATGTTTTCGCAGCATTTGAAACGTTCGATCGCCATTCGATGAAACGTCTCTGGATGACGCCACACTTTCTCCTTATTCATTGCGGAGCACCTACCTTTCTCCAAGGAGTCTAGCGTTTTAGATTGTGTCGATTACGGGCAGAATGTGGCCGGATAGCTGAGAAGTGTAACTTTGGCGTTTTGTCTCAAGATGGGGTTCACTGCCGTGCACCAAAATGCAGCAACCGAAGGAGGGACTGTCACCAAATGCGGTAATAAGTTACAATGTTGAAAGACGTTAGCCGCGGAGAGGTGGCAGAGCGGCTGAATGCGGCGGTTTGCTAAACCGTTTCGGGGGTCTTGAAAACCTCCGACGAGGGTTCGAATCCCTCCCTCTCCGCCATAGTTAAGTCCAATGTTTTTTGAGCTTACGTCTCACCTTTAAAACGGTAGCTCACCGGCAGCATTTTGCGTTTTATCCCAATTTATCCCAATGCGCGATGCAACGGTCTAGGGAACCGTTGTTCGGGTTCCGTTTCGCGGTTGCATTCGGGCTGCTTAAGTCAGCAAACTTCGACGATTACGAGGGACACGTCGTCGACCAAGGGGCCGTGGCGCCAAGCAGCCACGCCGTCGAGGATGGCCTGCTTCATTTGGTGCAGCTCTGTCTTCGCTGATCGGCGGACCAACTCTTCGAGGCCTTCGACGCCGAGCATTTGTTCGGAGCTATTGAATACCTCGACCAGCCCGTCCGTGTAGAGAATCAGACGATCGCCGGGCGCAAGTTCGATTTCCTCAACCGACGCCGAGGGCGCAGTCTCGGAGAGACAACCGAGGATGCCGTTTTGCGAATTCAGCAGACGTATGACGCCATCTGAGATAAGTATAGCCGGCGGGTGGCCAGCTGCGGCAAAGGTGACGCGGTGTCCATGCTGCGAAAAACGCGCTGCGGCCATTGTGAAGTAAAAACCGTCCACTGGGATACGATTTTCCACGAACTCGTGAAGCTGCCGCAGCAGAATGCCCGGCCCAATTCTGCGGTCGAGCGCATCGAAGGTCTCGGAATAGATCCGATTGGCCATGAGCGCTGCTCCAACACCATGGCCGGACACGTCGCACATGACGAGGTGTAGAAATTCCTCGCCGTGCGGAAGGACGATACCGAAGTCGCCGCCAATCCTGCGCGCAGGGCTGTAGTAGGCTGCGACGGCGAGGTTCTTCCAGACCAAGTTATGCGGCGCGAGTGATTGTTGGACGCGTGCAGCCATCAAGAGTTCGGCGTCAATTTCCATTTGACGCTCCTCAAGCAGTATGTTGGCTTTACGAAGCTGCTCTTCAACCCGTTTCTGTGCGCTGATGTCCGTGACGATAATCAGCGAGTACTCTTGCCCGTCTGGTGCTTTAATCGTCCGACCGCTGTAGATCACCGGGATTTTTTGGCCGTCTTTGCGTGGAAGATAGAACTCGCTGCGACTGCGGCCGTAGCGCTGCCCGGATTGATGCTGCTCGACAATGTAGGGAATATCTTCAGGAGGGAAAATGGCGTCGGGCGTGCGGCCGAGGAGCTCCCCGCGTGGAAATAGTGATAATTGAAGCAGAGCTTCGTTGGCGAAAACGATATGCAGCTGATTATCGCCGATAATTACTCCCTCATTCAGCTCCTCCAGGATGCTCTCCATTTGGCGAAGCCAATTCGGGGTCGCAATGGTGGAGTCAGGCATGGGTTTGTTCACCGAAGCGCTGCGACAATTGAGCCGGTAACGATGACGGAGCGCGGAGGGCTTTAATTTCCGATGTGGATTGCATAGCATTATCGATGAGATGAGTCACCAGCGAAAATAGAAGGCAGACGGATACTCCACACATCAGAACACCAGTCATGCTCTCCAGCGGCCCAAGTAATCGCCAGTTGGATGGGAGGACGATATCGCCGTATCCCACGGTCGCGTAGCTACTGGCCGAGAAATAAAAGGCGAGTTCCCAGGATGGGAAACACTGCGTCCGGTAAAAACCCGCCCACAAAAGAATCACTAATCCGTGCAAAATGATGATAGCGACGCTCGATTCTACGACTAGAGCGGCGGAGCGAATCGGGCCAAAGCTGGGGGTATGCCGAGGAGCGACATGCTTTAGCCACTCAATTAGCGCAGCGACTCCAATACACTGCAGTGAGAGCGTGAGGACAAGGAGCAGAACGGCAACCAGAAATTGATGAAGAAGAACCATTGATATCCTAGCCTTAGCCTTAACTCAATTCGGCAAACAACCTCTCATCGGAAATGCCGGCAGCAGCCTTCGTAGTTGTAGCGGACTCTTTCGATTCCCAGCGGATAATCTTCAGGTCCAGCACGAAAATGCTATAAAGCACTGGCACCAAGAGCAGCGTGATAAAGGTTGCGACGGCCAAGCCACCGATCTGAGCGTAACAGAGAGGCTGCCAGAGGGGCCCTCCTTCAAGCGCCAGTGGGAAGAGGGCCAAGATGGTCGCTAGAACAGTGATCATTACGGGCCGGATACGCTGGATGCCTGCATCCGCAAGGGCCTGCTCCAGAGGCTCGCCTTTCTCATGCATTTCCTCGATGAAATCGAAGAGTACGATGACGTGGCTTACGATCACTCCGATTAAGCTGGCGATGCCCAGAAAGGCCATAAATCCAAACGGCGTGTGCATTACCGAGAGGGCTATCAGAGAGCCAATCACTCCATAGGGAGCAGCGGCGAATACTAGAAGAGGTTTTACGGCGTTATTGAATTGAATCAATAGCGCGAGGTAAATCCCGACTAGAGAAATCAACAGAACGAGTTTGAGGTTGTCGAATCCGTCGATTTGTTTGGCCCGTTCGCCACCAATCCGGAGCTGATAACCCGGCGGGAGATTTTTCTGAAAGTCCTGTATTTTTGGAAGGATCTGGTTAAGCACCTCAGATGCAAGAACTCCAGGCCGGGGATAACACAGTATGGAAATGGTGCGAAAATGCTCGCGGCGCCTGATGCGACCCGTTTCCAAAGAATTTCCGACCGTTGCGATCGACAGCAGAGGCACGCGGTTGTTGGTCTGTGAAGAGTAAATATATAGATTCTTGATGTCCGCAAGCTGAGCACGTTCTTCCATGCGAAGGCGCGCCACAATCGGGATGTTCTTATCGCCTTCCTTGAAGACGCCCACTGTTGCGCCGCTCATTGCCGCAGTTGACGCCTCTGCCACATCGGCGTTGGTAATGGCTGCGACGTTGGCGCGGTCTGGATCGATCTGAATGCGCTGCTGAACATTGTCAGGGAGCCAATCATCGCGAAGAACGGCAATGCCCTGGGCTTGCCTGACGAGGTCCTGAGCCTGAGCGGCAATCTGCCGCAGAGTGCGAATGTCGCTAGCTTCATTTCTCGCGTCAACGTCCTGCTGCCCGGAGATCAACAACTCGACAGGGTTGTCGACGGGATTCGTTTGAAGCTGGCGAACCGTAATCCACGCACCTGGTACATCTTTGTCCAGTGCGTCCTGGATCGGACGAGCTAACTTCGGCGAAGCCTCTTTATCCGTGACCTCAACGATCATTTGCGCATAGTTGGTCTGCGGCATCTCGGGCGAGACTGAAAACCAGAAGCGAGGTCCCCCACCACCGGCAAATGTCGTTAGTGACTTAAGAAGATGTCCGCGGTTCTCTTTCGTGGTGATGTCAGGCGAATTGTCAATGACTTGTCGGACGACTTTTTCGGCCTGCACGGCAGCGTCGTTGGTGACGCTCAAGGGTGTGTCATTCGGCAACCAAATATCCAAATAAAACCAATACTGGACATCTTCGGGAAAGAACTGTGTCTTAAGCCGAGAACCGAACAGTCCGCCTCCGATCAGGAACACCAACGACCCGCCGAGCACCGCCCAGCGGTGTTTTATGGCCCTGCCTACGAGTCTGTTATAGAACCCGTAGAATCCCCGCTGCCGCATCTCCTCGATGGTCGGTTCTCGCTTTGCGGGGGCACGCAAGATGTAGTAGCCCAGGAACGGAACAAAGGTCATCGCGACAAAGTACGCGCACAACAGAGAAACCGTCATCACCACAGGGAGGCTCTTCAAGAACTCGCCGGTATTGCCGGTGAGCATCAAGAATGGCAGATAGGCGATAACATTCGTGATTGTCGCGTAAAAGATCGCTGTGGCGAGCTTCGTCGGGCCAAGCCAGCAAGCAATGCTGCGCCGAAGCCCTTCCGCCAAGTGACGTTTGATGCCGTCTCCTGAGACCACCGGCACGTCCACGAGAAGGCCCAGCGCGATGATCAGCGATGCGATAGAGACTTGTTGGAGATCGATTCCCAACATATAAGCTATGCCAAACGTCATCGCGAGTGTGATCGGTATTGCCAGCGCCATGATCAGCGCCAACCGCCACTCCCAAAACCCAATCAGCGACACCAAGACGACGAGAATAATGGCTTCCACGAGCGCCCGCATGAAGAGGTTGATGTTCTCCTTGACTTGTAGCGGTTGATCAGAGGTATGCGCCAGAATCAGGTCGGCGGGAAGGATTTGACGAAGCCCCGAAAGCTTCGAATTCACAGACTGTCCGAAGCGCGCGATTTGCTTTCTATCGCGCATGTACACGGCTAAGGTGATCGCACGGCTGCGCTGCCAATGCCCGCTTGTGTCCTGCCAAGTATAGTAATTTAGGTACTGGGCAGGAGCCTGATAGCCTCGGCTGATTTGAACGAGATCCCGTAAATATACGGGGGTACCCTCTGTCGTAGTCGATACGGCGACATCGCCGATGCTTTTCGCGGTATCGAATTGTCCGGAGGGAATGAGGGTGACCCTGCGCTCGCCGGTTTCAACAGTTCCGCCAGGCGCAATGATGTTGCGGGCCGACAGCAGTTTGGCGAGGTCAGCAGGACGAAGGCCGTAGGCTGCGAGGCGGTCCTGCGAGTAATCCAGATAAACGGCCTGCGACAAAACACCCCGCCGCTCTACCTTGGAAACTTCAGGAGCTCCCTGCAGTGTTCTGGCAATCAAGTCAGAAAAATTGTCGAGTTCGGCATAACTGTATTTATCGCCGGCAACGCGGGCCAGCTTCGTTCGTGTTTCCTGCGGGTCGCGGATGATCGTCGGGTACCACACATCGGGATGCAACTCGGATCGCTTTAGCCGCTCCGAGATAAATCGCTGAATAAACGCTTGAATGGAACTGTCATCTGCTTCGGAAACTCCATCCACGAGAATGAATCCGCTGCCCTGTATGATTTCCGGGTCTCGAATGATGCCATCGGCCCGCGCTTCCTCTTGAAACAGGTATACGGTGTCAAGAACCGCCCGCGCCGAAATGGATTGCGGAAAGGAATCCACCACCGTGATGCGCTGCCCTTTTCCATTCTGCTGTTTTGCATCGCGAGCTTTGCGAATCGCTGCTTCGACGGAATTGGCACGAGCTGCAATTTCGATGTCGTCCGCCTTCGGGCTCGCGACGGTCAGCATGAGGGCGGCGGTGTCTCCGAAATCGCTTTGGAAACTGATGGGGCCGGCACCCTGAGGCAGCTGAGAACTTAGGGCATTGAGTTTAAGGTTGATATCGCTGAACTGTCGCTTGGTATCGGTGATGCCCTCATCTAGTTGAATGGTGACGAACGAATAGCCGGGAAGAGAGATGGATTTGATGCCGTAATCCGCATCTGTTCCCGGGTGAATGGTCTTGTTCTCGGCGGCAACGTCCTCAATTCGACGAGTAATGTACTGTTCAACCTGTTGTGCTGTGGCTCCGGGCCATGGACAAGCCGCGACGCCGAGACGCACTGGAATGTCCGGGTCTTTTCGCTGCGGCATGGATGTATAGCCGAAATAGCCCCAAATCAGCACTCCGAGGAGAAGTATCCAGGAGATGTGCGGGTGCTCGACAAAGAACTTGGGGATATTGCGACGATTGCTGAAATCTTGCCCGTTTTCGCGTGTCATTGTTCTGTACCTTTAGGGGAGGACATGGATGAAGTCACCGTCCTTTAAGCCGGCGGCTCCAACGACGACGACTTTCTCGCCTGGATTTAAACCGTCAACTGCGACATCACTCTCGTGGGTTTCACCGAGTGCCACCTCGCGCAAATGCGCGACCCATGTACCGCCCTGTTCTTCGGCGACGAAAACCGCGTAACGTCCCGATGAACCGGGGTCAGCAACAACGGCGCTAAGGGGCACGGCGGGAACCGGGGCTTTGTGAACGCCTGTCAAACTGAGTGAAGCGATCATCCCGGGCTTCAATGACGCTGTCGGGTTAGCCACGGTCACCTCGATGGCAAAGACGCGATTTTTCTCATCGGCGCTCGCGGCAATACTGGTGACCCGTCCGTTGTACTCTTTCGGATCGTCCTGCAAATGAATGCTGAATTGTTGCCCCAATCGCAGACGCCTCACGGCATAGTCGGGGACACCAAAACTGATTTTGACCGCACTCGTGTCGGCGATAGTAAAGGCCGGGGTTCCCGGTGCTGCGAGGTTCCCTAATTCAATGTTCCGGGCAAGGATGTACCCCGAGAAGGGCGCAGTCAGATCAGCGTCCTGGAGAGCCAACTGCGCTTGGTGCACATTTGCCTTGGCCTGATCCACAGCCGCGAGGGTCGAATCGAATTTTGCCTGCGCTCGATCGAAATCGGGTTTGGTCAAGCTCTCTGAGGCGTAAAGCGTCTTCGCGCGCTCGTAATCGTTGGTCGCCTCGACACGCTGAGCTTGGGCCGCACTTAGTGTTGCGGTGGCCTGGTCCAGTTGATTCTTCAAGTCCTGATGGCGAATCTGCGCGAGAACGGCGCCCCTAGCAACATGGTCTCCCGAACCTATGTTGCGATGCCGCCCGTCAGCACCCGCGACCTGTTTAATTTCGGTCACATATCCTGCGGACTTGAATGATAGAACCGCTTCCGCGAATGGCAGAACGGAAGCCGAGTAGCGCAAATCTTCTGAAGGCGAATACAAAGCCACATCCACTACATGAACGGGTGTGGGAGAGTTAGCTGCGACTTTCGTGGGTTCCTGACAGCCGCTTGTAGCCACAGTCAAGACGAAAAGCAGAGCCCCCATTACTGACCCAAGTCGCTTCCTGTTGCTCCTCATAGAATCCACTCCTCTCCAATCGCTTTCTCGAACGCCGCCCTGACTGGCTGTCGCTCCTGAAATAGTTCTCGCTCTCATCGCTTACTCTTCTCCCATCGCCTTGTGCAGCTCGGCAAAAGCGCTCCAATAAGACGAAAGCGCCTGCTGATACTGGAAATTAGTTTCGGAACTCTGAGCCTGTGCTTGGAGAAGGTCCTTCAACAGTGCGGCCTGCTCTTTATATTTGTTGCCCGTGACGCGAAGCTGCTCCGCAGCCGCTTCGTGGGCAGTACGAGAAGCTTGAAGCAGCAAAGAAGCTTCCTGCCATTTGCGGAAGTCTGCGCCAACCTCTACGGCGATCTGCGATTCTGTCTCTTGGATCGCGTTCTGTGCCTGTTCGATCGTTTTGCTTGCCTCGGCAACTTTGTTGTGGCGGCGTCCCCAATCGAATGGCTCCCAACTCAGGTAAAAACCGGCCGTGGTCACGTTTTGCGGGAGAACTTGCACATTGTTGATTCCCTGATAGCGCAGCTCGAGACTCAGATCCGGAATGTACTCAGCTTTCGCGAGGCGCCGATTATATTCGGCTTGCTTTTCTTTCAAGTGCGCCTGGCGGTTCTCCGGGCGATTTGCCAAGGCTTCCTGCCGAGCTGACTCGAGAGTCAGATCGCTCGCGTCTTGCTCAGGAATGAAGTCAACACGAAAGGGGGTGGCTACATTGCGGCCGAGCAGTTGATTCAGCGCCTCACTCTGCGTCGCCAGCCGATCCTCTGCGACAGACAAGTCATAGCGCGATTTGGCCAAGCGCGCATCGACTTCCAATGCATCGGCTCGCAGGACTGTCTTTTCTGCCTCGTATTGGGCCGTGACGCGCTGCGCTTCTTGGAGTGTTTTCACCGAATCCCGCGAGGCGTCTACATTTGCTTGGCTCGCGACTAGATTGAAGTATGCATCGCGGACTTCGGCAGCGATCTTTTCGCGTTCAGCACGCACATCCTCTTGGGCGATATCACGCCCCAGTTCCGTCGCGTGGATCCCAAGACCGATCTTGTATTGTTGTGTCAACGGTTGATCGATGGTGCCGGTGAGATAGGTAGTGAACAGGGCTGGCGTGTGGACTTTGGCGTTCGTCCCAGGGATCGGGCCGACCCCTGGATACGTGCCGAACACACCTTTTTGGAAAGTGAAGTCAAATGGTTGCAAGAGCTCGCCGCCCAGCATGGAAAATTGAAATTGGGGTTTCCGGCGACTGCGTGCTGTACTCACTTGGAAGTCGTATTTCTGAGCCTCCAGCACAAAGTTTTTCACATTCCAGTTGTGTTGGAGTGCAACATTCACCGCTTCATCGAGCGTTAGGACAGGGGCAACCGCATCGTCCGAGGAGGCCTGTTTTTGCTGACCCATTGTCATTTCCGGAGATGTGCCGGCAAAGAGCGCGATAATCAGCAACAGACGTTTCCACGTGCTCGTCTTACGAGATGCTGTGATGGGGAGTGAATGGTGCTGCATCGATCGGTCTCTCCGCCAGCGCGTGGCTCTGTTTTTCGAGGCAATTAAGTTCATGGTGTTTTTCCCGATTGTCAGCAGTGCAGAAGACATGCCAATCCACAGGTCTCGCAAGTAGTTGAACCTACAGGGGCAGAAGAGACTCTGGCCTTAGTGGGCTGCCCGTATGCGGGCAATGCCGCTGCCGGTACCGCGGCCCGTGAATGCCGCCGCGTTGGAGGTCTTGATTCATTTCGGAGGGCGATGCAGACTCGGTCGCAAGGTCAATCTCTTGCGGATGATAAGGGATTAAGGAGTGTACGTGGCTACATGACCCTGAACAGCAAGCTCATGCGTGAAAAAACGTGAGCTGAACCTAGGTGGAGAGCCACATCGCGAGTCAAGAATGAGCGTACCGGAGAGTTTCAGGCCGCGTTTCGTGGCGGCGTTTAGCGCGGCTTGCGTCGGCGAGCGTTCACGCGGTCGAGGCTTGAGTTGTTGGCATTCGGTGCCCCAGCCCGAGCGAGGCGGAGATCGAGGCGCTCACAGAGATCGAGGGCATAGGATGTCTGAGCAACGAACTCCGCCCCGAAGCGGCCAAAAAAGGATAGTACCTGTTCCCCCACCGAATCGACGAAAGTGACTTCCGTAAGATCGACGACCAGCCTCATTCCTTCGCGGCAGCGTGTCGTGAGCGTCCGAGTGTTCTCGGCGGCACCATCCGTGAACCGGCCTTCAAGGGTGAGGATCAAACTGTTTGCCGAGTCTTGAATCTCGACGCGAAGCATCGCGCCTCCTTGGAATATCTAGGCAGCCGCGAGCTCAGGGCTGAAGAGCTTCCTTAACACAAGGATGGCAATTACCATGCCAAGTATCCACACACGTAAGTTTCGGAAAATACAAATAGTTAGTTTGGGGGCATGGAGAGCCAAATGTGCCCGACCAACGGGCAGTGCCGCGATGCGGGCACGCATTACTTACTGACCGAACTGTCTTATGAAGGTAAGGGGCTATTTTCGCCGGGGTGGAAAGTCCTTCAGCAGCTTTTGCATAACCTTATCAAGCTTTTTCTGGTTTTTTTTTGGATTCTTGCTTGGATCAAGCGTCTGCGTCGCCAGACCGATCCAAACCGACTGCTTCGCGGCCGGGTCATAGACGTGCAGCACTAGAGCCCCAACGGCGATGGTCAAACTGGTTGCCGTACCCATTGCAGTACCCGAGCCCGGCCCCCAGGGGCGGTCGCCCCAGCCGGAGGCGGTCCATTGCTTCTCTGTACCGAGAGCGACCTGGTACGCAACAAAAAGGTCGGCCTTGTCGCTGTCCACTTTAGTGAAGCCCTTGGCCGCCAGTTGGGAATCTATCGACTGCCTAATCTGGGCGTCCAGGATCTGGTCGGGATGGCCACCTATCACGGGCTGGCCAGCTATCTCGTTGACCCATTTGTAGGTGCGATATTTTGAAAAATCAGTTCCTGGGAGATAGTTGGTTTTTACGTCCTGTCCGTATGTCAAGGAGCACGCCATGAATGCCACGACAAATGCGAAACCAAACTTTGCCAAGCAAATTCGAGATTCTTGCCGCATCGTGATTCTCCTTTTTACTGAGTCGACCGGCTGAGATTCACTGCGCCTGTGAGCGCAAACTCGGACGGGTCCGATTCGCTACGCGGCCTCGGACGATCGCTGAAGACGTTTTGGAGTGATTTCAAGCCGCCGCAATGTCCTCCGTAGCTTCCTTCTGCCATGGAACACTCGAGCTTTGACAGCTCCGACCGAGAGACCCATTTGCCGGGCGGTCTCTTGAGCCGATAATTCTCGAAGTTCCCTGAGCTCGAGCACGCTTCGTATTCTCGGGCTCAGGCGTCTGATCGCGATCAACAAAATCCGCGCCTCCTCACGCTGAATGTAGGTGGCTTCGGGATCAGGAGTCGCATCGGCTACATCGAAGTGGGGCTGTGCTCCTTCGTCACCACATAAATCGTCGATAGGTACCTCGCGCAGAGCGCGAGCCCTTCGCAAGAACATAAGAGCTTCGTTGATCGCAATACGCGTTAACCATGTTGAGAACGAGGAGTTCCCTGCAAACTTGCTCAAGTGGACGAACGTTTTTTGGAGAGTCTGCTGGACAACGTCTTCAGCGTCTTCACGAACGCGAGTGTAGCGCAGCGCAAGCGCATAAATTCTTGGCCGATAGCGTTTCACAAGCGTTGCAAATGCCGCTTCATCTCCCATCTTGGCCATGGCCACAAGCGTCTCGTCGGTGTCAGGACCACTGAACGCAACGGTGCCAGCACATGTTGGCTGTGCGGGTCCAATGTCAGTCGAAGAACGGGCTGTCTTCATAGCGATTATCTCTATCTCCGTCAGCCACGCGCTAGCCACAGGCCATACCGAATGGAGTCGCCGAAGCCGAATGTCTTGCCGTACCGCAGCACGCAATACCACGCGACCCACTTGCGAACGAATGCAAAAATCAGTGACATAAACCCTCCCACGCAACACCGAGCGTTGCGGTTTCGCATGTTGATGGGCAATGTGCGTGCCAAAAGAACAGCCACACAAGTTGTTGAAATCAGTGGGGGGAGTGAGCGCGAGTGTTATCCCGGCGACAGACGTTGCCCGCATCCGGGCATTGCGGAAACCTAACCGGGGACGAAGCTGATGACAGACTCCGGCGGCAGAAAATTGTGGGACGGACGAGGACGCCGCGAAAACTCCCATTCTGATTCTGGCAATAGTGTGCTTGCTGGGCGCCGGCGGCAGATGCCCCGAACCATCGGTGCAGTGGCGCCATACGACGGCGGAACTCAATTGGCCTGTTGAGGCCAGAGTTTAGAAATTCAGAAGCAACGTTTCTAGAGCTGCCGAATTGTTACTCGGCATAGCAAGCGCGACTGATGTTCAGCTTGTACATCTTGTTTTGGAGGGTTGTTCGTTTCAGTCCGAGGCGCTCTGCGGCTCCGCCTTGGCCGGCGATTCTTCCCGAGGCGGCTTTCAAGGCTTGGATGATTACCTGCCGCTCAGCCTGTACGAACGTTGATGCGGCTGAAGCAGCGGAGCCCCTCAGCTCTTCGCGCGGGACGTTCAATTCGTCCCCTCGCGTGAGAATCACGCAGCGCTCGATGAAGTTCTCCAATTGCCGAATGTTTCCCGGCCAGTCGGCGTTCACGAGCCCCTCCATGGCTTGCTCGGGGATGGACTCAATCTGCTTTCCCATTCGCCTGGATAGAGTCGACACAAAATAGCTCACTAGGAGCGGAATGTCGTCGCGCCGTTCGCGAAGCGGGGGAATCTCAATCGGAAACACGTTGAGCCGGTAAAACAGATCCTCGCGAAATTTACCGTCCCCAATCATGGCCGGGAGATCGCGATGAGTTGCTGCAATCATCCGCACATCGACTTGAATCGTCTTGGTGCTCCCGAGCCGCTCAAACTCCTGTTCCTGCACGGCGCGCAACAATTTCGGCTGCAGTTCGAGGCTGATGTCTCCGATCTCATCCAAGAACAACGAACCCCCATCCGCAAGCTCGAATCTTCCCTTTTTTTGCATCAAAGCTCCGGTAAACGCCCCTCTCTCATGCCCGAAGAGTTCGCTCTCCAGCAGACCGGCCGGAATCGCCGCGCAATTCAATTTCACAAGATTGCGGTTGTGCCGAGGGCTGAGTTCGTGAATCGCCCGCGCGATGAGTTCCTTCCCGGTTCCGGTCTCACCGGAGATCAAGACTGTAGCGTTGGCGGGAGCCACTATCTCCACTTGCGAAAGGACCGCGCGCAAGCCGCCATGCCGCCCGACAATTGTGTCCAGAAAGGAGGACTGAGCCTGCCGCGGCTCGTGACTCAATGATTTATCAACGATATGAAATGCGCCGTTCATCGGTGGAACGGCCTGATATTCGTCGAAGTGAGAGATGAAACTTGTTGCTGCGCTCATCGTATCCCCCAAAACTTTCCAGAACGCCCCGTTCTACGCACCAAGTGTGGTCGCAGTATCTTCTGCAGGCAACCCTATAACGGGGCTGCTAGGGCATCACATCGGTGTGCTTGCGTCGACCAGATTGGTATTCACAGGGAAGTGTCGCGGGTAAAGGAAGGCCCTCGAAAAGGGGTGAGGATTAACTCTTTCGGTCGGGAAGCTCGACACGCTTCCATCCAAACAAGCGCGCATCGGCTGACCAGGTACCTGGTCCGAGCATGGCGAGCGCGGCACCAAGAGTTCCCAATAGAATGTAGACCCACAGATCTATAGGTAGCAGGAAGAGCTTCCACAGTTCGATGGCGGCCACCAGCGTTCCCGCGATGGGTGTCCATAAACCGGCCAGTAAGAGTAGCCCTGCAACGATCAGGAGCAAGGACAGTACGGTTAGCAGCATCGGAGGGGCGCCCCACAGTCTCGTTACACTACGAGCAATCAATGCAATCCCAAGTACCACGCGCATGAGTAGAAGGGCGGCTCCGGGCCAGCCGTGAGCAAATGTGGAGAATAGTCGTCGCACGACATCGTAAGGTTACGAACTCCGAGATACACATATAAGCCCCAAAAGGCCCGAACAAGGGACTCTTTCGAGGGAATTACACCTCGATGATGCCGCGTTTCAGTCCGATCATGGCGGCGTGAGTCCGGTCTTTGGCTCCCAATTTGGACAGGATGTTTCGGACTTGGCCTTTCACCGTCTCTTCGCTCACAGATAGCTGCTCTGCAATTTCTTTATTTGCGTTCCCTTCGGCAATCAGCCGCAGCACACGAACTTCCGCCGGAGTGAGGACGTCGTCGGTGGCATGCTCTGCAAGTTCGTAAGAAACCTCAGCCGATAGCGATTTTTTTCCGGCATGGACGGCCCGGATAGTGTCCAGCAGCTCTCGATGCAAAGCGCTTTTTAGTAAGTAACCCCGAGCGCCGGCTTTGATCGCACGCAGTACCTGAGCGTCTCCAGCATACGTGGTCAACACAATGATTCGCGCCTCCGGAGCCTCATCGCGGATCGCCATGAGTGCATCCAGCCCATTCATCTCCGGCATCTGCAAGTCCATCAGCACAATGTCCGGATGATGCGCACGGAACTGCTGGATCGCCTCGCGCCCATTGCAGGCTTGTCCAACGATGCTCATGTCCGGCTGTCCGCCGACAAGCCCAGCGACGCCCTGACGCACAACGGGGTGGTCGTCGACGACGAGGATCCGAATCGAACCGGTCTCTGCAGTCATGCCTTCAGCTCCGGGTCTTTCCGGGAGAACTTGCCTGCCAGCTTCTCCAGCAGCCCTGATCGGCGCCGCTCATGTGCAGCGAGGTATGCACGCGCCGCAGCAATGCTCAACTCCACCTCGGTACCGGAATCCAGTTCGCTCCACACCGTCAGTTCTGCGCCTATGAGCTTGGCCCGTTCACGCATGCCACGCAAGCCAAAATGTCCTTCGGGCCCAGCATCGCTCGTGAGCTTCGGGTCGATGCCCTTGCCGTTATCGCGGACGCGAAGCCGAAGCTGCTGCTCGTCATAGCGGATTTCCACCTCAATACGCTGCGCAGCGGCGTGACGGAAGGCATTGCGCATCGCTTCGCCGGCAATCCGGTAGACTTCATCGCGCAGAATCGGATGCAGGTTGCGCGGGGCGCCTTCCACTTGCACAGTGAAATCGGGACGGCCTCTGTTGGACGCAGCAAGTTCTTCACCAAGAGTTCTAATCGCCAATGCCAAATCGTTACGCTCAACCGTCGAAGTACGCAAACCCTTCACGGCATCCCGCCCCTCGACAATCGCTTGCTCTGCCTGATCGATTACGCTTTCGAGTCTCTCTTTGGTGGTACCGCTCGGAAGCTCGTTGGAAAGAATTTGAAGGTGCAGCAGAATCCCGTGAAAGCTTTGCAGAAGCGTGTCGTGCAGATCGCGGGCGATACGTGTCCGTTCGCCGACGCGCGCCTCTAAGGTCATAGCGAACTCATGATGCAACTGGCGAACGCGCAACTGGTAGACCGCCCACAGCAATGCCAAAAGCGCAACCGCGCACAGCGTGAGGAACCAACTCGTCTGGTAGAACGCCGGGGCGATGTAAAAATCGAACACGTCACCCTGCTCGTTCCATACACCACTGTTGTTGCTCGCGATGACGCGAAAGCGGTAGTGGCGGGGAGAAAGGTTCGTGTATTGCGCCTGCCGGTCGTTGACTACTTCCTTCCAGTCCTCATCCTGCCCTTCCAGTTTGTACTTAAAATGAATCTTTTCCGGCGCGACCAGGCTGAGAGCCGTGTATTCGATCTGCAGATCATGGATCCGCGGCGGCAGACGCAAGTTCGAAATTACGGCGTCGCCCGTTGAGTTCTGCCAATAGGTCTTGTCGTCGGCGATGATTCGCTCGATGTGTACCGGCGGCGGAAGTTTGTTCGCAGAAAGATGACGTGGGTCGATGACTTGGACGCCTTCTCCAGCCAGAAACCACAACTTGCCATCGGCGGACTTCGCGACGGGAGGATTGTAGTAGGCCGGCGAAACCGCGAGGACGTTGACGCCGTCGGCAGCATCCCAAACCGTCGGTTGAACCCTGCGGTTCGGATCGGCGATCCACGCATCCACTTCACTCCGCGCGATGCGCACCAACCCGCAGGCCGTGTACAACCATAACGAACGATCATCGTCCTCTATGGACCAGTGAATGGTGTCGCAGGGCAAACCATTCTTCGAAGTGAGAGTGGCGACGTGGGCACCTTTGATCCGGCTCAGGCCGCCCTCCTGGGTTGCAGCCCACAGCGCCCCATCGCGATCAAGTCGAAGCCCGGCGACAGGGCCCTTGCCCAGTCCTGCAGCAGCTGTAAACGACGCGCGGACCTGACCATCCTTGAAATACAACACGCCCCCGTCGATCCAGAATGCAAGCCAAACTCCGCCTTGGTCTGGGACCACAACTTTAGCTTGTTGGTGACGTCCCATGGCCGACCAAGGGAAATTTTCGACTAGACGTCCCTCCCGCATGTGCGAGAGACCCTTGTTCCCGGAAAGCCAGAGATTGCCTGAGTTGTCCCCCGCGATGGAATACACTTCTTCTCTGGGCACGCCAGGTACGCCCACAAACTTGCCCTCTTTGAAGTAGGAGAGTCCATGATCTGTGAACGTAGCCCAGAGTCGTCCGCCATTGTCCTCGAACATGGACTGCACAGAATCGCTCGGCAGCCCATTACCCTTGCGGAAGATTGTTGTTTGTGTATTACGCCATCTGGTCAAACCATCGTGAGTCCCTGTCCAAATGCTCCCACCTCTCCCTGCGACCAGAGAGCTCGCAAGGTCGCTGGACAAACCTTGTTTGGCAGTAATTGTGGTGACCGGGAGCTCTCGAAACCGATCCAGTCCCCGTGAGCTGGCGAACCAAACATTGCCTTCACGATCCTCAAAGAGACTACAGCTGATGTCGCCAGAGAGTCCGTCGGATTTTGTATAAACGTCTGTCCTGCCACCATGTATATGGATGAGCCCGTGTTGGTGGGTTCCAATCCAGAGACCCCCATCACGGTCCCTCAGCAGCTTGTTCGAATCGACCTCGCGGTCCAAAAGCAGTGCATTACCATTCATCGTGGCGTGAATAGGATATGATTCGAGTTTGCCCGCAACCAGCTGTTTGAGTCCTCCGCCGCTGATGCCAATTAATAGCTGACCGTCGTCGGATTTTACCAGGTCCCCAACCCGCATTCCCGGCATCGCAATTCGCTTTGGAGGACCGGGTTTCCAATTCCATATTCCAGATTCAGCGCCCACCCAGAGAGTGCCTGAGCTGTCCTCAAACAAACTCCAAACGAATGCGCCGAATGCTCCGCCCTGCAAGTAGCATTGCGCGTGCCCGCTCCGGATTGCGCACAGCTGGCCTGTCGGACGATCGGCTCTGCTGCCCAAAATGCCGGCCCACACGGTTCCCTCGCGATCTTCGAGCAGCGAGGTCACGAAGTTTTCGCCAACCTCCGGGTACTGGGTGAGCTTCCTGCCATTCCAACTTACAAGGCCGGCAAACGTACCAATCCATAGAGTGCCGTCACGCGTCACGAGAAGAGCATAGGGTTTCTGGGGGAGTTGCTGGCCCGCAGGTGGTTGCCAGAGGACAGCGTGAATGCCGTCAAAGCGAAACAAGCCGAATTCGCTGCCGAGCCAAAGATACCCATCGGGAGTTTGAGCCATCGCGAAGGTGGCGCCCACGGAGAACCCGTCGCGCGCGGTCCACGCATTGTGCCCGAACTGGCTGACATCCAGCGATGGGTTCAGCGCCAGAACGGGAGTAGGTCCGAGCAGGAAGATGAGGGCACTAATCACAATAAGCGCCAGGGCAGGTTTCATTTGCGAGACCATCGTTTTAACATCGAGCTGCTCTATGGAAACCTTTCAGATGTCATGCCAGATATCCGCCTCATCACTTCTCGAAATTAAACTGCGCATTGCGGATTCTCACCGGGAGTACTCCGCGCGACTGATGTTCAGCCTGTTCATTTTGTTTTGGAGTGTTGTTCGTTTAAGCCCGAGGCGTTCTGCGGCTCCACCTTGGCCGGCTATTTTTCCGGAGGCGGCTATTAATGCATCGATAATGGCTTGCCGTTCAGCTTGTTCGAAACTTGGCGCGCCTGAAGCAACGGAACGGACCGATGACTTCTTCAGCTCAGCACGCAGGACATTCAATTCGTCCCCTTGCGTGAAGATCACGCAACGCTCGATGAAGTTCTCTAGCTGCCGAATATTGCCAGGCCAATCGGCATTCACCAGCGCCTCCATGGCCTGCTTCGGAACCGCTTTAACGCGCTTTTGCATTTGCCGAGAGTGGCGCAAAACAAAATAGTGCACCAAGAGCGGAATGTCCTCGCGCCTTTCGCGAAGCGGAGGAATCTCAATCGGGCAAACATTCAGTCTGTAAAAAAGGTCTTCGCGAAACTGGTTGTTGCGTATCATGGCCTGCAGATCGCGATGGGTTGCGGCAATCAGGCGAACGTCGACGAAAATCGTTTTCGTACTTCCCAAGCGTTCAAATTCGCGTTCCTGCAGGGCACGCAATAGTTTGGGTTGAAGGTCAAGACTGATATCTCCAATCTCATCAAGAAAGAGAGTGCCGCGATCGGCCAACTCGAAGCGGCCGCGTTTCTGCATGAGCGCGCCGGTGAAAGCGCCCTTTTCATGCCCGAACAGTTCGCTCTCCACCAGGCCGGATGGTATGGCGGCACAATTCAATCGAACAAAAGTGCGCTCGCGACGCGGGCTGAGGTTATGAATCGCCCTAGCCAACAGTTCCTTGCCGGTGCCGGTCTCACCGTGCAGGAGCACAGTTGAGCCGGTCGGGGCCACAATCGCAATCTGGTCCAACACTGTGCGGAGTGCAGCGCTTTTTCCAACGATGTCCTCGAAGCTGTATTCGGAACGGATCTCCGATTCGAGGTACAAGCGCTCTTCCTCAAGGCGATCTCGGGCCTCCGTGACACGCCCATAAGCAATCGCGTTGTCAACGGCAAGCGCAATTTGAGTGCTAATTTGTGACAAGAGGTCCAGATCCTCCTGTCCGAAGTTGTTCGGCTGGCGACTGCCCATCGTTATCACACCTACGGGGCCGCTCGCTGTTGCCATTGGGGCTATCGCCATCGAGGCAATCGACTCAGCTTTTAGCTTTTCAGCGATTCGCGCGGGAAGCTTCTCGATCTCTTCGATCGACAATAGTTCAGGGACTCGGGAGCGCAACTTTTCGTGATCGGCACCGCTAAGGTCGGACTTCGTGACTTCGGTCAATGAACCTTTGGCACTAGGGAAATCCATTACAAAGCATTCGAGCTGGTTCAATTGTCTGTCGATGATCCAAAATCCGGTGAAATCATTCCGAAAATAACTCCTGATGGATGCCGAAGCCGACCGGAACAACTCATTGATTTCCAGCTTGGAAACGATGCAGTTGTTGATCTCCAGCAAGAGCCTGAGCCGATCCCGCTCTCTCACGACTTGTCGCTGATAAAGCTCTGCGCTGTCCTTGGCCAGCGCAAACTCGAACGCGACCGCAACGTGCGAGGCAAGAGAACGGAGGAGTTCGACATCTTCCGGGACAAATTGCTGCCCTCGATCTTTAGTCACTACTAGAATTCCGTAACGTCGCTGAGAGGTAGACACTGGAAACACATAAGTAGGGCGACCGACAGACTCAGTTGCAAAGGGAGCCAGCTCAGGATGTTTGAACATCTCCTGCGATACGTCCGGGAGGAAAACTGGTTCCAGATCCTCAAGGACTCGCGCCACCTCGCCAACGCGCGAAATCCTTGTACCAATCTTGATCGCGGGCGCATCCGCTTCGCGATCGAACTCGAGAAGATGCAGACTTTCTCCGTTACTCCCCAGGACGTAGAGGTGAGCTCCGTGGAGGCGACAGCTACTGGACAGTACACGGCGAAAGCTGTGGACGACGGCCTTTACCGTAGGTTGCTCGACCATCGCGCTGGACACATCGAGCAAAGCTCGATACCTACTATCAGTCGGCGTCGGTGTCCTGTCATTCTCCGTCATGCGCATGAGACTATCACCGCCAGAACTGAACTACCACAACGCGAGCGGATACTCGCTCGGCCAACGTGAAGAATCACGAGCAGTACGGCGGATAGCGCTTGGTGTGGATTTTCTGCGCCAATTACGCCTCGAGTTCTTCCGTTATTCAGAACGTCTGCGGTCCAGCAATCAGAGGATGTTATCACTCACCCTGCGAGTGTTGCGATTCCAGCTTTTGTTTTATCGTCACGAGGACCCGCTCGAGTGAAGAACGGGTCTTGTCTACGGCCACCTTGCGCAGGATGCTTCCTTTTAATCCTGTAAGCCCGGCCTGTTTCGACCCTTTGATAGTAATAATGTAGAAGCCGGGCCGTTGCGCATCTTTGACGCATACGGTTAAATCGAGGGCCGTTTGGAAGTAGTGGCTTGCGTAGATCTGTTTCTCGGACACTGCGTAGGCAGGCTCTTTTCCAATTTCTCCCCGATAGACGATCTTCTGTACGATCCGAAAAGTCGGCTTCAATCCGAAATTAACCTTCTCCCAATAGAAACCGGCCTGTACGTTGTCCGATTTCGCCTTCGGGTAGTTGAGCAGATACTCGTTGAGTTCCGGCAGGTACACCGGGAGCGCCTCGAACCGTCCTATCAACGACGCGAAAGTTTCCGCCACCGCCGCGGGATGCTTCTTGTCACGATAGGCTCCCAGAGCGGTATTCCCCCCTTGTATATAGTCCTCGAGTGCCTGCAGTGCCATTCGCTGCGCTAGGCGATTGACCCTTTCGGTGACGTCAGGTGCCGACCAGTCAATCGATTGCTGAAAGTCTTCTATCGCCTCAGTCGGCAGCTGGATCTCGCAATGCCCTGCCTTGCAGTTCTTTAGCTCTTCGATGTCGTGCTGCTCCAGGGTGAAGCCCTCGAGGTCGGAAAGCTTCGGCGGATCGCTGAAACTTTGGATGGCGAGATAGCTGGGCAGCTTGCGCAGCGCGTCGATGTCAGACGCAAGCTTGAGGTAGCTCTCTGGAGTTCCCTCAACGTAGACTGCCCCGAAGACGAACACTTCGTCAGGGGTACGTGACTCTACGACCTTGGCAACGGCTTTCCCCGAATGGATCGCTCCTATCTGCTCTTCACTCAATCCAACAAACTCGCGGAAAAATTTATATGGCTCGTCCGGACTGTCGGCTTCAGTCGCAGGAACCATGAGAAGCAGCAGGATTGCAAGCGCGATCTGAAAAGTCGTCCTTATCATCGCCCTTCACCTCTATTTTGTTTGTCCACTCGTCTCTCTTCATCACTATCATGCAGATGGCCCCTACTCCTGCCCAGAAAACGGCACGCGTACGTCGGCACAACGCTAGCGTCAACCCAGCAGTGCCCGTCACACCGAACATTTTTGCAATAAGCATATTCCCACCTTCATAGGTCCCGATGTTACCTGGGTTAAGCGCACCCACGAGGTTGATCACCTTCGTCAGGCCTTCGAACACAAACGCGCCGACCACGGCGACCCTTGCTCCCATAAACCGTAGGATGAGATAGACTTCCAGGACTGCGAGCCCGTGCCAAAGGAGATTGAGCATCAGGCTCGCCCAGAATGCAGCAGGCGCTTCGCGAGGAAAGGTGAGGAGGTTGTGTTCGGCAGAATCGATGGTCGACTGTTTGCCGCCGACCCATTTGCGAAGCCAACGCAGTCGCCCTATCGCTCTGGCCGCCATCCCCATCAACGGCCAACCGTTCGCGACGGCCACAGCCGCTAGGGTCACCACTGCTAGAAGCGCGGCAGCGAGTAGCAATCCATGTACTCGCCACCCGCCGGACAGTGGAGCAAGCAGTAAAGCGGCAATGATTCCCAAAACAGTGACGACTGCGGCTGTCAAGGTATGGAGTCCTCCGTCAATCGCGCAGGCCGATATTCCACCAGACAGCGGCACCGTAGAACCCAACAGCGATATGCGGATCCCTTCCCCAAGCAGCTTCCCACCAAGACCAAGTTGCCCCATCGCATCAGAGACCAGTTGCGTGCCAAGACTCCGTGACCAGGAGAGCCCTTTGATATCGCACATAAATGTCTGTCGCCAGGCGCATGTCTTGACCAACTGAGAGAACCCTCCCAGAATGATGATCAGCGCTAGTCCCCAGCCAACTGCCTGAAGTTGTTTCAAGACCACCCCCGGGCCGGTTCGAAAAACCAAGTAGCCAAGTAGGGCAAGGCCCACCATTGCTGCAAAAAATCTAAGCGAGATCCGAATTAGCAACCGAAATTTGCTCACGAAACCCCTCCTAAGGGCTCCTTGGCCCGACGTGGTTCAACGAGAGGTGAGTCCGCTCATCACGGATCGCATTCCTTAACCGTGGCCCGCGCTCGCACGTCCCGCTTCACCAGTGGTGCGAAATGAAACCAGAACCTCGAGCACCAAAACGCTTAATGAGAGTAACGGACAAGACCCTTCGCATCTTCTACGTTGCATCGGGATAGCCAAACTGGGAGGTGAAAGGCTTGTTCCTAAGTCATTGGTTTGAGATTAAATCATGCGATATAACCAGTCGCAATGCTCGATTGCCAGTCGATGGTGCCCGCATTCGGGCAACCCGAATCGCGGCACGGTCTCAAAAGCTCATGTTTCTCACCGATTTCCTTTGGCACTCGGGTTGCACTTCACCTGGTAGTCCAGCGAAATGGCACGCGACCTGCCATGCGGGGAGCAAAACGTCGGTAAACCGTGGGCCGTCACAAAGGAAAATGAGATATGCGTCGAAACGCGATTCGAACATCGGTGATGCTGGTGACGATCCTGGTGTTGCCGCTGCTGGTCCTGGCGGCTCAGCAGACGAGTTCGCTTTTAATCGACGGACAGGAGGAAGAGACTGGAGTGATTTACGTCCAAGCTGAGGAGCAAAGCAAGAGCCCTGCGGTGCAGCCTTTTTCGTTGCGGAATGGTGTAACGATTCGCCTTTCCGGCGATTGGGGGCCGGACCTCTATGACCGGACACCTACTCCGTCGGCATTGCACCGCCATGCTCTTCGCGAGATAGGTTTCTCTGAATTCCTAAACCTGCAAAACCTCAAGGAGCATTCACTGCTCAAGCTGGCGAGCAGCAACAATCCTTTTCAGGGGCCAGATCAACGTGACTTGGATGCGCAGATGCACGAACTGCCCAGTTCTGGCCGAGGGTTGCTCAATTATCTGTCTTATTTCTTTTTCCCACCGCCAGCGCACTGCATCGAACAGGCGTTTGCGGACGATGAGCGCGCCGTAAGCAAGAGTGGACCCGACGAAGATGCCGACGTCAGCATAGCCGCGAACTGCCAATATTTTCCGACGCTTCCCGATTTCTACTCAGCGCAACTGAGTCACGGATTGGTTTTCCGCCGCCCCTCCAGCCTGGAGAGCGTGGACTCAACTTGGGGAGAATTCTATCTTCCAGAGGTGGAGCAGGTCGAAACGAACGGACTCACATTTTTCGTTTACGAGGCGCAAGCCCTGGAACTGCTCACCTTGGAGACCACGCGGCACTTCAATTTGCCTGAGGACTTACAAGGCGCGCAGGTGGATTTCTTTTGGGCCATCGGAGCGCCAAGTCCTTTTCCATTTATGGTAGACCCGACACATAGGAACGTTCCACTTGTTCATGTCGTTTACGCCGGTGTTGACCTCGGGCCGAATCAACGCCCGATATTTATGAAGCTCCTTCAGAAGATCACCGTTCCCGGCATCATTCAAGGCACGGGAATCCGTTGAATCCGAAAGGCAGGCTTAGCGACACGCGCATTGAACTCATCGAGAAACTTAGTCGACCAACACTCGATAACCTGAAACTGCAAATTTGAACCTGACGGGCATAGACAAGGAGAAATTGAATATGAAAATCCCCTGGGTGTTCCCAATTCAATTGGCCGCCACTGCGCTTCTGATAGGAGTCGGGTCGCTAGCTGCACCTTGCCTCGCCCAGGACGCAAGCACCGCCAACGCCATTTCGTTCGCTGATACAAAAGAAGTCCTCGGACTTGACGGGCTGAAGCAAAACGTCACTGGCACTCTCGTCGCTGAGAACGGGTCTCTCGTGTTTACGAAGGGAAAGAAAAAAGTAGCGGTCCCGACCGCCTCGATCACGGAAGTGATGACGGGAGAGGACACCGAGCGCGCCATCGGCGGGACCGTTGGCATCCTCACGATGTTCGCACCGTATGGAGGTGGAAGGTTTCTGAGCCTGTTCCGAACTAAGATTGACACTCTCGCAATCGAGTATGTCGACATATCCGGCGGCTTGCATGGGGCGATCTTCATTCTGAAAAAAGGCAATGCGGCCGCTGCAAAGAAAGCGCTGCTGAGCCAAGGTGCAAGAACGAACGTTCCCGCTGAAGTAGAAGCGGAGTCGCAGGCAAGGCCAAAGGAGAAACAACAATGAAATGTGCCCACTATCGGAGTTCCCTGCTGCTGCTCGCCGTTGTCTTTTTCTTCGTAGGGAGCGTTACCTCCGCGCAAGACAACAAAAACCCAACAATTCACGCGTCTTCGATCCAGATTCTGATGGCCCAGTCCGATGAAGTGAAGCTACCGATCGAATTTCAACTGGCCCTCTACGAGAACCTGATCGAACAAATACAAAAAACCAACAAGTTCCAGTACGTTTATCGCGACGGGGACCCGGGCGCATCCAGCAACACCGACCTCGTAATCCTCCACAGCAATGTGTACGGGTTCAAGAAGGGCAGCGAGGGGAAGCGACAGGTGACCACGTTTGCAGGGGCCACTCAGATCAAGGTGCACTGCGTGTTTACGGACAAGACCGGCAAATCCGAGTTCGCGCAAGATGTCACGGGCAACGTACGGTTCGTCGGCGGCAATTTGAGAGCGACCTTCGACTTCGCGAAGAAAGTGGCGCAAATCATTGTCACGAACTTCCAGTAACTAGGGCGTTGAGCCGACCAGCGTTTCAACGACGTGCACGCTAACAGCTGGATGCGGCGGAAGCCTTCCACTTTAGCCGAGGCGGAACGAGTTTGCTACGCCATGTCCCCCCCTGGGTAGCATGAGTTTCTCGCTGTTGGCGGAGGCAAAACACTTCTCCGATAGCTGAAGTGGGCTTTGAGGGATTCGCGACATTAAATGCCTCAAAACCGAGAGAGACTTGTGGCTTAAATCACCGCGCTCCGCGTCCGTTTCCTAAAATGACTGGCGTGAGGAAAGCAGGGTAGAACGATGATCTATATTGAAAAAGATCGGGACGTAGCCTAGCCAGTCATTTTAGGTCGAACCAGGACAACAATAGATCTCGGAGCCACTTGGTATGTAGCATGCTGCAGGGGTACACCGAGTTCCGCGAAGTCGTCCGGGGTTGGGAACGACGTGTCCACGATTCTTACCCAATCTTGCGGCGTACCCTCCTGAATGCGGAACTGAAGCTCTTCCCAGTATGCATTGATCATCACATAGATGTCGTTGTCCGCTTGGGATGCGCCATGCAGACAAAACGCGAGGCTTCGTGAATCTAGCGACAGATCGACCACGGGGCCAACGCCGTACCAAGAAATGTCCTCACGCCAGAATCTGCTGCGACAGAGAGAAGGATGCGATTTTCGGAACGCAATCATACTTTTAAAGAACCGAAAAATGTCTTGATTCGCCTGCAGCTGACTCCAGTCAAGCCAACTGATTTCGTTGTCCTGGTTATACGGATTGTTGTTGCCAAATTGCGTGTTCAGGAACTCATCGCCCGACCGGAACATCGGGATGCCATTCGAGAGCAGAAGCAGACAGCAGAAGTTCCTAACCTGTTTCCGGCGCAGTGCCAGAACCGCTTCTGGAACGCCCTCGTCTCCTTCGTGCCCGCAATTCCAACTAGCATTCTCGTCCATTCCGTCCCGATTGTCCTGGCCGTTCTTCCAGTTTTTTTTCTGATTATAGGAAACCAGATCGTACAACGTGAAACCATCATGGGCATTGATGTAGTTCACGGTTTGGTAGGCATGATAGGCATCGGCGCGGCTATCCGGAAACAGATCGTTGCTGCCATAAATGCGGCTCATCAAGTCCGGGATCATGCCCGCGTCGCCCCTCACAAAACGGCGGACATCATCGCGAAACCGAGCGTTCCATTGGAGCCACGTCAGCCCCGGAAATCCGCGTCCGAGTTGATACGCGCCGGTGTCCCAAGGTTCAGCAATCAACTTCAATAGGCTCAACTCCGGATCGGCGGCAATTTCACTGAAAATTGGAGCATCTCCCCAATTGAGCGATCCATCGGCATTACGGCTAAACACGGATGCCAGGTCGAAGCGAAACCCATCAATGTGCATCTCGTTTTTCCAATACCGCAGGCTGTCCATGACCAGTTTGCGCACGTGCGGCTGGCTGAAGTTCAGCGTATTACCCGTGCCCGAATAATTTGCGTAAGGATTACCGGGTGTGGAGGACGGCATGTAATAACCGGCGCCATCAAACCCCTTGAAACTGTAGAGGGGGCCTCGATGATCGCCCTCACACGTATGGTTATAAACGACGTCGATCACTACAGCGATTCCTGCTTTGTGCAGGGCCTTGACCATTTCTTTGAATTCGAGATGCTGGCCATCGTCATTCCGCTTACACCCATAGTGCGCATGCGGCGAGAAAAAGTTCAAAGGCATGTAACCCCAATAATCCCCTTCGTGCGGGTCGCTCTGAAATACAGGCATCAATTCGACGACCGTTATCCCGAGCTCCCTCAAATACGGAATCTTGTCCACCAGTCCGGAGTAGGTGCCGGCACGCGAAGGATGTACGCCAGAATTCGGGTTCTTCGTGAAGCCCCTTACATGGAGCTCGTAGATGATTGCTTCGGATTCGGGGCGAGGTGCAACATCTCCGGACCAATCGAACTCGACAGTATGCCCTGTCAGCACTCCCAGCGGCGCTTTTCCGCGATTGGGGCCGGGCAGCGTGGCTGGCTTGCGGTCAAACTCGGGCGGGATGAAAACACATTGTGCGTAGGGATCGAGTAGAATTTTATGAGGATCGAAGGTGTGAAGTTCAGAAATAGCCTGCCCCGAGACCGAGTAGGCATAATAACGAGCGCCACGCATCTCGTTGAGAGGCAGTCTGCAGTGCCAGATTCGTCCCGACTTGTTCAGGACGAAATCGAATGCGAATGTGAGAATCGGATTTGCCAGTTCCTCGCCAGAATAGAGCAACAGAGTGACGCTCTCGGCATGCTCCGCATACACTGCAAAATTAAATGCCTGCTCCTCTTCGATCCAGGTTGCGCCGAGTGGCAATGGAGATCCTTCGGTTTGTGTCCACCGGCGTTTTTGCGGCGAGACGCCCGACCAATCTTTGCCGAATGCACAGTCCTGCTCAGCAGATTTGTGAATTTGGTTGCTCACGTGTAATGACCTGGTTTTGAGCGTTGAGTTGAGCAGCTGGTTCTCATAATTCGGCGCCTCCCGCCTTTACCGGCTGACCATTTGAACCCACGTTCGAGCAACGCTTGGACCTCTCCGTCAATCCTCGCAGCCAATCGAATACGGTTGTAGACATCATTTCCTCCGTGGCGCGCCAGCGCCAGTTTCCACCCGTACGACCAGGTACGTTCATTCTGCTTCCAGCGCCGAGGTCTAAAACATCCTGCAATGGTGCAACGCTCAAGGCCGCCGCCGAAGGCCATGCCAGCTCGACCAGCGCCGGTGCTGCTTCGGCACTGTTTTTGAGCTGGCGCTTGAGGTAGCTCGATAGAGTCTCTTTCTGGGAATCGGGCAACTGTTCATACCACTCGCGAGTTGGCGGGTTGTCATGCGTGCCGGTATAGGCCACGGTATTGCTGACAAAATTGTGCGGAAGATAGGGATTATCAGGGTGACCATCGAACGCGAACTGTAAGACCCGTGTGCCTGGCAATCGAAATTGGTCGCGCAGCAGTGCTACGTCCAGAGTGACGGTGCCTAGGTCCTCGGCGATAAATGGCAGGAGCCCCAGTTCTCGCTGGATCGATTGGAAAAAGTCGGCTCCTGGGCCTGGCACCCATTCGCCGGACTGCGCTGTCTTGGCCCCGGCTGGGACGTGCCACGCAGCGGCGAACCCCCGGAAGTGATCCAGACGAATCACGTCTACGTGAGCCAGCAGCATACGTATTCTATCGATGCACCACCGGTAACCCGTAGAACGAAGCTCATTCCAGTTGTAGACCGGATTGCCCCATAGCTGTCCCTGCGTGCTGAAATAATCGGGAGGGACGCCAGCGACGAACCGCGGCCGCCGCCGCTCATCAAGCAGGAAAAACTCCGGATTGGCCCAAACATCGCTGGAATCCGGTGAGACAAAGAATGGGAGGTCGCCAATGAGGTTCACGCCTTTGGCGTGCGCGTATTCCTTAAGCTGATCGGCTTGTCGTAGCAGCAGAAATTGTTCCAAACGAAACCGATCAATCTCATTGGCAAGTTCTCGCCGCGCCTTCGCTAAAGCTGCAGGCTTTCGTTGGACCAATTCCTCTGGCCACTCGAGATAATAGGAGCCACCAAATTTGTCCTTTAGCGCGCGAAATAGCGCGTAGTCTTCTAGCCAGGTTTCCTGTGTTGTGCAGAATTCCTGATAAGCATGACGGAGATCCGTACGTTCCCCGGCCCCGAACTTCGTCCACGCCTTTTCAAGCAACCTCTCTTTGAAAGGAATGACTGAATCGTAGTCAACCAGATCTGATGGAAACGGTGACGCGCAGTCACTCGCGTTGAGTAGTCCGTCCGAAATGAGACCTTGAGGGCTGATCAGCAGGCCATTGCCCGCAAAGGAAGACAATGATTGGTAAGGCGAATTCCCGTAACCGGTCGGTCCGAGCGGCAACGCCTGCCACCAGCCTTGCCCAGTGTCGTGGAGTTGGTCGACCCAGGAAAGCGCAGATGGCCCGAGATCGCCGATCCCATAAGGCGATGGCAGAGACGTAACATGGAGCAGTATGCCTGAACTGCGGTATTCGGATGGAAAGGGCGGAACTATTCGCATCATTGCCGACCCCCTGCTGATGAACGCAATGCATTGTTCACCATCTCCTGAGCCTCGGCCACGATGGAGTTCAGATGGGCCAAGCTCTTGAAGCTTTCCGCATAAATTTTGTAGATGCTCTCTGTACCGGATGGCCGGGCAGCAAACCAGCCGCTTTTCGACACCACTTTTAAGCCCCCGATGGGGGCATCATTGCCGGGTGCGCGCGTCAGCTTGGATGTAATTGGGTCTCCGACGAGATCCGACTCTTTCACTGAATCTGACGAGAGGTTTTGCAATTTGCTCTTCTGCTCGGGGGAAGCCGGAGCGTCGATGCGTGTGTAGTAGGGAGTGCCGAACTGCGCTGTCAGTTCGCGATAAAGCTCACCTGGATCTTTGCCGGTGCGGGCGGCAATCTCCGCTGCAAGAAGATCCATGATTGGCCCATCTTTATCGGTCGTCCACACTGTTCCATCGAGGCGAAGGAAGCTCGCTCCAGCGCTCTCTTCCCCTCCGAAACAGTACGAACCGTCGACGAGCCCAGGCACAAACCACTTGAAGCCAACGGGAACTTCCCGCAAATCGCGACCAAGCTGCTTGACCACTCTGTCGATCATGCTGCTGCTTACCAGCGTCTTTCCGACGGCAACGTCCTTGCGCCATTTTGGGCGGTGGGTGAGCAAATAGTGGATGGCCACCGCGAGGTAATGGTTGGGATTCAACAAGCCTGCAACAGGAGTCACAATCCCGTGCCGGTCGGAATCCGGATCGTTCGCGAAAGCCACCTGATATTGATCTCTAAGCGCAATGAGTCTGGCCATGGCGTATGGACTGGAACAATCCATGCGGATTTTGCCGTCCTGGTCCACGGTCATGAACGAAAAAGTCGGGTCGATCACCGGGTTGACGACCTTGATGTCTAGTCCATAAATCTCGTTGATCGGTTCCCAATACGGTCGCGCAGCCCCGCCCAGCGGATCCACACCCAGTTTGAGCTTGACGCCGCGAATGGCCTCCATGTCGACAACGTTCTTCAGATCGCGAACGTACGGCAGCATCAGGTCTTCCTGGTGCGTGCTCGCAGCTTGCAGCGCTTTGGTGAACGGAATTCTTTTCACTCCTGCATTGTCCGTTCGCAACAATTCATTTGCGCGGCTTTCCACCCAATGCGTCACATCGGTATCCGCCGGGCCGCCGTTGGGCGGGTTGTACTTGAACCCTCCGTCTTCCGGAGGGTTGTGCGAAGGCGTAACAACGATGCCGTCGGCGAAATGCTCCTTACGATTGCGGTTGTAAACGAGAATGGCGCGCGAAATGACCGGCGTCGGAGTCACGCCGTCTTCCCGTTGAATAATGGTCTCGACGTTATTCGCCGCTAAAACTTCTAGCGCGGTGCGTTGCGCAGCTGCGGATATCGCGTGGGTATCTTTGCCCATATACAGCGGCCCGTCGGTTTTCTGTTCTCGCCTGTAGTCACAGATCGCCTGTGTGATCCCTAGGATGTGCGCCTCGGTGAACGTGCCATGAAAGGGAGAGCCGCGGTGTCCGCTTGTGCCGAAGCTGACAAGCTGGTTGGGATCCTGCAGATCCGGCCGCCGCTCGAAATATTCTCTTTCCAGACGCGCGACGTCGAGCAACATCTCTTTGGGAGCGGGCTTGCCCGCCAACGGCGAAATCGAACCTGCGCTTGGTACCGCGGCGCTTGGACGTGTTCCTAGGGGATTGGGCATGGTTCGGCCACCCAGATGTCGCGAGCGTATTCAGCAATGGTGCGGTCGCTAGAGAATTTTCCGGAACTTGCTATGTTCAAAATCGCTTTGCGGGCCCATTCGCCCTGATTGCCGTACAGCGCGCCCACGGCTTCTTGCGCTTGGCAATAAGAGGTAAGATCTGCCAAGTGCATGTAATGGTCGCCGTTCGTCAGAAGCGTATCGCGCAATGGCGCGAAGACTCCCGGCTCGTTGCGGCTGAAATAATCGGAGAAGATCAAGTTCAAGGCGGCCCGCGTGTCCGGCTCATTGGCGTAATGCCAGTGCGGGTTGTACCACTCACGGCTGTTCTCGACCTGCTCCACCGACAGGCCAAACAGGAAGAAGTTCTCTTCACCGGCCTCCTCGGCCATCTCGATCGTTGCGCCATCGCGCGTGCCAACCGTTAGCGCCCCGTTCATCATGAACTTCATATTGCTCGTTCCACTGGCTTCGTATCCTGCCGTGGAGATTTGATTTGACACGTCGCTCGCAGGAATCAAGCGTTCCGCAAGCGAGACGTTGTACTCGGGGAGGAAAACAACTTTCATTTTCCCTCGCACAGCAGGGTCGCCATCGATCGTTTCCGCGAGATTGTTGATGAACTTGATAATTAGTTTGGCTAGGTGATACGCAGGTGCTGCTTTGCCAGCGAAGAAAAATGTGCGCGGCACAATTTCAAGATCGGGGTTGGCGCGCAGCTGGTTATACGCGACGATGATCCTCAAGGCGTTCAGCAGTTGACGCTTGTATTCATGGATGCGCTTGATCTGGCAGTCGAAGAGCGTGTCCGGATCCACCTCCTGTCCTGATGCCGATTTCAGCCAATTCGCAAATCGCACCTTGGCTTCCCGTTTTGAGGCAAGAAATGCATCACGAAAACCTCTGTCATTTGCAAGGGGTCGCAGCGCCCTCAGCTCGCTGAGATTGGTAATCCACCGTTCGCCGATGGCATCTGAGATGGCACTGGCTAGTTTGGGATTGGCTTGCAGCAACCAGCGCCGAGGAGTCACGCCATTGGTTTTATTGCTGAAGCGCTCCGGGTACATCTCCGCCAGATCCCTGACAGTAGTCGTTCGCAGCAGCTTCGAGTGGACTGCCGCAACGCCATTCGTACTATGCGACCCAACAATTGCTAGGTTGGCCATACGGATTTTGCGCTCGGCGCCCTCTTCGACAAGACTGACACGCGCCACGCGTCCATCATCGCCGGGAAAGCGGCGGCGAACTTCGTCCAGAAGACCCCGGTTGATTTCATAGATGATCTCTAGATGGCGCGGAATAAATATCTCGAATAAATCTAAAGGCCACTTCTCAAGCGCTTCCGGAAGTAGAGTGTGATTTGTATATGCGAGCGTCTTCTTGGTCAAATCCCACGCCTGGTCCCATCCCAAGTGGGCATCATCTAGCAAAATTCTCATTAGCTCGGCGACCGCCAGCGATGGATGCGTATCATTCAGTTGGATTGCCGCCTTCTCGGGCAATTGCTCCCAATTTGCATTGAGTCGCCTAAACCGCCGTACGATGTCCGCGAGTGAGCAAGCCACCAGGAAGTATTCCTGGACGAATCGCAGTCCCCGCCCAGGGGTTGTTGAGTCGTCGGGATAGAGCACGCGAGTAATCGACTCGGCCCCAAGGGTCTCCGCTAATGCACCTACGAAATCACCGGCACCAAATTCCTGAATGTCGAAAGCATCCGGCGCTACCGCGCCCCACAGTCGCAGGGTGTTGATGGTCTTCCCGCCGTAGCCGACGATTGGGCGATCGAACGGTATGCCGAACCAGGTTGAGGGTCGAGCGGGCACCGGTTGAAAGCCGCCTCCTGTCAGCTTGAACGAGCAACCCAGCTTCACTTCCACCATCTCGACAGGTCGCGCGACCTCCCAGGGATCGCCCCAGCGGATCCAATTGTCCGGATTTTCCTTTTGCCTTCCATCAACAATGGTTTGTTTGAACATGCCGTACTCGTAGCGTAGACCGTATCCCGTGGCCGGGAGTTGCATAGTGGCCATGGACTCCAGGAAGCACGCTGCCAGGCGCCCCAGACCTCCGTTACCGAGACCCGCATCGGGTTCCTGCTCGAGCAGCTCGAGCCAATCGAGTCCTTTCTCCTTGACGGCCCCTTGAACCACTGGGTTCAGCAAAAGGTTGGTTATGTTGTTTGTAAGCGAGCGACCGATCAGAAATTCCATGGAGAGGTAATAAACGCGTTTGGCGTTTGTCTTCGCATAGGTGTTTCTGGTTAGCGTCCAACGCTGGGCGAGAACGTCTCGAATCGAATGGGAAACCGCCTCGAAACGTTCTCGCGCCGTCGCGACGGGCGGGTCGATCACGCGGTCAAAGATCAAATGTCGTTCGTAAAGTGCGTTTGGCGAACCGGAAAATGCAATCGGGCCGCAGCCATACTGTCTGAGAAGTTCTGACAGACGCGATTCTTCTGCCCTTTTCGGGGGAACCGGAACATCTTGGTCGGTCTTAACAACGTTTGTGCTCATTGGAGGTCCTTTTGATCTGAGTTATCTGAAATCCGTACCGTCCAACATCCAAAACCCTCATTTTCTCGCTGAGCGATTGAGGCGACTTATGCGGCCACGTGATGATCGTCATTCCAAAGCCGGATCACCGGCTGGGAAAGCTTGTGCTCATAGCCGAGCGCGCTCAGGCTCGCCGTGGTCACGAGAAAGTACTTGCCCGCCGATTTAGGACTGAGCGCCAGCCAGCGGGCGGCAAGAACCCGAATGAAGTGTCCGCTGGAAAAGAGCAATACGTTTCCCGGAACTGCCCTGACACGCTGGACGACGCGGTCCGCCCGTTCGACTACTTGTGCTGGCGATTCGCCTCCCGGGCAACCGTCCCGGAACAGTTGCCAGTCCGGGCGCTCCGCAAGGATCTCAGCCGAGCGAAGTCCTTCATATTGACCATAGTTCCATTCCACCAGGTCAGAATCAGTTTCGGCCACGGCGCCAAACCCGGCTAGTTCACAGGTTCGGGCCGCGCGCCGCAACGGGCTAGTAAACACTCTTGTAAATATCATGCCCATTAAGCGGTCTCCGAGCCGTCGGGCGTTCCGCTCACCGTTTGGAGTCAGAGGTAAATCGGTGAGCCCAGTATGCTGGCCCGAGAGACTCCATTCCGTTTCGCCGTGGCGCGCTACATACATCACTGGAAGTACTTCGCTCATGCTGGCTCTATCCTTTTATTGACCTTTTTCGTCCGCGATTCGCTTGCCGCTCTCTCGCCTTGTCGGAGTGACTCCTTCTGGGCGACACTCGCGTGTGTTTGTCCCCGCTGGTGTACCTTCGCCAGTTTCCAAGATTCTTTGGCGATAGCCCAATCTTCCTCAGCCCGAATCACCAGGACGCGTACCCTTGAATCTACTGTAGAGATATCCTGATCGAGAGATGGTCGTGTGTTCGTTTTACTATCGAGTTTCAGGCCAAGAAATTCCAATCCACGGCAAGCCGCGGCTCGTACCTCAGCGGAGTTCTCGCCCACACCGGCAGTGAACACTAGAACGTCCATTCCGCCCAGAACAGTGGCCATGCCACCGATAGCCGCTCGCAGACGATGCACATAAATGTCGAATGCCAGGTCCGCTCGCTTGTGACCTTGCTGAACACCGGCCAGGATGTCACGCATGTCGCTTGAGAGGCCCGAAATTCCGAGCAGCCCTGATTTCTCGTTCAACACCTTGTCGATGCCCTGCGAGTCCAGCTGGCCCTGGCGCATCAGAAAGGTGAGAATTCCGGGATCCACCGACCCGGAACGTGTCCCCATCATCAGACCTTCCAACGGCGTGAAGCCCATTGTCGTATCAATGCTCTGGCCGTCACGAATCGCGGTGACTGAACTACCGTTCCCAAGGTGGCAACTGACAATTCTTAGAGCCTTCACATCGGCTCCAAGCATCTGCGCTGCCCGCTCGGCACAGTATTGATGATTGATCCCGTGGAATCCGTAGCGGCGAATGCCGCTCTCAAACCATTCATAAGGACCAGGATAGATCGCCGCGGATAGTGGTATTTGGCTGTGAAACGCGGTATCAAATACGGCCACTTGGGTAACTGCGCGGAGAAGATCCTCGACTATCTTGATGCCTTCCACTTCGGCGCGAATGTGCAGTGGCGCGAAAGCCGAGACGCTCTCAATGGCCGCTCGCACTTTGTCCGTGATTACTACGGGTTTCATAAAATGCGCGCCGCCATGGACCACTCGGTGTCCTACCGCGTCGATCTCCAAAATAGAGGCGATGGCCCGCGCGTTCCCATCACACGCGGTGCGCAGCAGGTGCCGGATAACTTGCTCGCGCGAGGAAACCGGCACCTCTTCTTTGAATGTAACCCCCTGTGAATTTTTAACGATGATCGCCGCGGTATCGGCACTCCATTCGATTTTCCCCTGCCACAAGGGAATGGGAGGATGATCCGGGACCGTCCCGCCAATTTCGTATAAGCAGGCTTTCTGACTGCTGGAACCCGAGTTGAGCACAAGAATCTTCATAGGTACTTGTCCAGTCCCGTCTTACTGGCGCAGATAGGCTTGCGCTTCCAGCGACGGAGATGGCCGGCTACAGTGGCCAGCGCCATCCGGTAATCTCGGGGCTGTCGATGCCATGCTTGTAGGCGTAGGACCGGCAAGCGATCTGTTGGTTGCGAAATTTCTCCCTGGCGTGGCTCCCGATCCGCTGCAGCCGGGGGACGCGGTCGATGGCGTCGATGGCCAGGCTGAAGCGATCGGTCTCGTTGTTGATGGCCAGCTCCATCGGCGTGTTGATGTTGCCTTTCTCCTTGTATCCGCGCACGTGCAGCGTCTTGTTCTTGCGGGCGTAGGCCAGGCGGTGAATCAGCCAGGGATATCCGTGGAAGTTGAAGATGATCGGCTTGTCGGTAGTGAACAGAGAATCGAAATTCGTATCCGTCAGCCCGTGCGGATGTTCCGTGCTCGGTTGAAGCTTGAAAAGGTCGACCACGTTGATGAAACGGATCTTCAGGTCAGGGAATTCCTGGCGCAGCAACGCTGTTGCGGCGAGCGCCTCCTGTGTGGGGATATCGCCGGCGGAAGCCATGACCAAGTCCGGCTCGCCACCCTGGTCGTTACTGGCCCAATCCCAGATGCCGATGCCCTTGGTGCAGTGCGTAATGGCGGCATCCATGTTCAGGTACTGAAGATGCAGCTGCTTGTCGGAAACAATCACGTTGATGTAGTTCTCGCTCCGCAGACAGTGATTGGCCACCGACAGCAGGCAGTTGACGTCGGGCGGGAGGTAAATGCGCGTGACCGCGGCACTCTTGTTCAGCACCACGTCCAGGAACCCGGGATCCTGGTGAGTGAAACCGTTGTGGTCCTGCCGCCAAACCGTCGAAGTGATCAGCAAGTTTAGCGAGGCGATCTTCTGGCGCCAGGATAGATGGTTGCAGATGGACAGCCACTTGGCGTGCTGGTTGAACATGGAGTCGATGACGTGGACAAAGGCTTCGTAGGAAGAGAAGAAACCATTGCGCCCGGTGAGCAGATAGCCCTCGAGCATGCCTTCCATGGTGTGCTCGCTGAGCATCTCAATGACCCGTCCGTCCGTCGCCAGTTCGCCTCCATCCTGGTCTTCGGGGAAGTATTCGGCGATCCAGAATTTCTTGGCAGCCAGGTAGACTGCTTGCAGCTTATTCGAGGTGGTTTCGTCCGGGCCGAACACCCGGAAGTTGTTCATGTTTGACTTCATCACGTCGCGAAGGAAGTTCCCCAACGGCGGGACATTCTCGGCTTCGATGCTTCCCGGCTGATCCACCTTCAGCGCGTAATCGCAGAAGTTAGGCAAACGCAGCGCTTTCTTGAGGACTCCTCCATTGGCGTGCGGGTTGGCACTCATGCGGCGGTTTCCAGTGGGCGCGAGCTCCTTGAGCTCCGGTACCAGCTTGCCATTCTGGTCAAACAACTCCTCGGGCTTTTGCTCGTGCATCCATTTCTCGAGGATTCGCAGTTGTTCGGGATGTTTTTTAACATCGGCCAAAGGCACTTGGTGAGCACGCCAAAAACCCTCAAGACGATGACCGTCCACCTCCTGCGGTGCGCCCCAACCTTTCGGAGACCGCAACACGATCATCGGCCAGCGCGGTCGCTTAGCGACGCCAGTCGCGCGGCATTCTCGTTGATATTTCTGGATTTCGAGGATGCAATGTTCCGCTGTTGCCGCCATCGCCTGGTGCATGCTGTCAGGATCGGAGCCCTCCACGAAGTAAGGCGTCCATCCATAGCCCCGTAGCAAGTTCTCTAACTCTTCGTGCGTAATGCGCGCCAGCAGCGTGGGATTGTTAATTTTGTAGCCGTTCAGGTGCAGAATGGGCAGCACCGCCCCGTCGCGAATTGGGTTCAGGAACTTGCTGATGTGCCATGAGGTTGCGAGGGGGCCGGTTTCAGATTCACCATCGCCGACCACCGCTGCGACAATCAACTCCGGATTGTCGAACGCTGCGCCGCAGGCATGTGAAAGCACGTATCCCAGTTCGCCTCCTTCGTGAATCGAACCGGGAGTCTCCGGCGTGCAGTGGCTCCCAATGCCGCCGGGGAAGGAAAACTGCTTAAAGAATTCGAGCAGACCAACTTCATCCTCGCTCTTTTCCGGATATATTTCGGAGTAGGTACCCTCCAGATACCCAGGCCCTAAGACCCCTGGGGCGCCGTGCCCAGGACCAGCCATGAAAATCATGTCGAGATCCAATTTTCTGATCAGACGATTCACGTGGATATAGGTGAAAGCCAGCCCCGGGCTGGAACCCCAATGTCCGAGCAGGCGGTTCTTGATGTGCTCGGGCTTCAGCGGTTCTTTTAACAACGGATTCGCTTGGAGGTAGATCATCCCGAGCGCCAAATAATTGCACGCCCGCCAGTACGCCTGGGTCTTCGTTAGTTCCTCAGAGGTCAACGGTGTTCCTTGCACCGTGGAGCGCGCTTTTCCATATGCACTCAGCGAGTGCGATGCGGGTTCTTCAACTAGTACCCTGGACGTCATTTTTTGGGCTCCTTACTTTTCGAACTTCTGTGTGGCAGGCTCCCCTTGCGTTTCTTCCGAAAGCATCCTCACCACTCATAAAGGGATCTTTGCTCAGTAACATTCAGGCACGTAGGGTGCCATTCGCGAACAACGAGAAAACGGGAGCTTCTTGGACTATGCGGGGATTCAGGTGCCCGAATGCAGGCAGTGGTGACGGGCAACGGATTGGGCGGATCCTTTGAATTTTCGGCCGATTTGCTATGGGAATCAGAGCGAGCAAAGCATGGGTCTGAACGAAAGCCGCTAACCTCTTCGCTGCAAGAATTAAGCTGTTGGCAAACATCAGTTAAATTGGACATCGCCCGTAGTCCTCACCCTGCCGTACGTCATTATGTAAACGGACATAGGAATTCTCCAGGTGCCTTGTGACGGACGATGATCATTCTAGAGGTGTGAATTGCTGGGAACACAGAAATCGAGGAAACCGAGCTGGCGACCGAGCTGGCAGCCTTTCAGATTTCATGGGTTCCGATCAATCGAGGCAGAATGACGGATATTTCTGCGATAAATTGCCGTGGATCAGTCCAGTCATTGCCTAATGGTCAGAACGGGGCAGCCGGCGCCGCTCACGATCTTGTAAGCCGTCGTCCAGGGCATATGTGAAATTGTGCCGGCTAGAAATGAGGCACGTAAGCCTAGGATAATCAGGTCCACTTTCCTCTCCAAAGCAACTTGCAAAATCTTTTCGCTCGGTATTCCGAACTGAACGACAAACTCAGTTTTCATTCGTATCTCGTCGTCGCAAGGCACCAACTGCTCCAGCCGGCGCTCGCAAGCCATCCGTGCACTCTCCCCCCGTAGGATGACTTCGGATGCGCTGTACCATCGCGGGAGCCGCCAGATGGGATTCGCTGGAATAACATGCACTAGAATCAATCTTGCTTTCATTCGACTAGCAAACGAAATAGCATGTGCTAGCGCATCGAGAGAGGCTTCGCTGAAGTCCGTAGCAAACAGATAGCTCCGAGTTTCGGCAGGGAACTCCACACCGGCCTCACGGTAACAGTGCGGGCCGACTGTCAAAACAGGACAATTCGCTTCTCGAAAGATTTCTTCGGCGACGGACCCCAGAATTAGCTTTTCCAGGTCGCGCCGACCGTGTGTTCCGACGACGACTAGGCCGATTTGTTTTTGTAAGATGATTGTTTCCAGTTCGTCCCAAACGCATCCGCGCTGGACGATGAATTCATGATCTAATCCGTCCAGCGAGCCGTTACGCTGCAAGTCCCTTCGGAGTTGTTGTACATCCCGGCAAGCACCCTGACAGCCGAGTTCGAGAGCTTCCGGCCCAGCCATCAAATAGGGAGCAGCCGAAACGACATGAGCGGTGTATAGCTTCGCTCCGTAATGTCGGGCGATGGCCAGGGCGTGGTGAAGTGGTTTCACCGAACCGGCCGAAAGGTCGGTTGCCAGCAATATGGATTGCAACTCCAGATTTAGCGCTGTGGCGGGGGCTGACATGGTGAGAACGCTTCTTTCGGTATTAGCGTGCAATCCTCCTCCGCGCGCATCGGTTCGGTAGTGATGACTGCGGCGCCAGCCTGGAGTCGTGTCGAAGTGTTGACGCAAAAATCGTAGAGGTAAACGCCCGCCCCGAGCCTCTCGCTCGCATAACGCTGAAGCATGTATTTGGCTGCTTGCGAGTCCATTTCTCTCACTAACGCCTCGGCATCAGCTTATTCGGCATAGCGATCTTGCACCCTCGCGACGTTATCTGCGGTCGGCGCATAATCCAACACCTTCAAGAGCTGCGACGGGAGGGACCTCCAGTTTGGGCCCTAGGCCGCTGTTCGTGCGACTGAACGCTGCTCGAAGCATTTTCCGTTCTTACTCTCAGCGACCATGTTCGATCGCATCGTGATCTGTATGGGCATGTGGCGTTCCAAGTTGGCGGGTTGCTAACTCATTGATTATAGCGAAAATCCCACACTCGCTTCGAAACCTCGTTGCCGCAATGCGGGCATCGCCCGAATGATGGCCACCGATGGTACCCGCGAACCTCTTTGCGCTGGCGGATGAACCTTTTATATCGCTTAAGCGTGAGCTCAAGGGGCGAAGGACCACGAGTTTGTCTAGTCGGTTGATAAACTCCGGCGAAAACTTGTGTCGCGCCATTCCGATTGCGTGCGTTCCAGTTTTTCATCGATATGCTAAGTGATCGTCCCGGATTGGGGAACGAAACCTAGACTCCGGTCATTAGTTCTGTTCTGAATTTCTCTGTCTTCTCTGACCGTATGTGGTCAGCACGCCCGGATTCCAGCTGTCTCGCCAGGTCAACCAAATCGGCCGAGCCTTCGCTATGTTCTTTCGCCTAATGCACTTGCGTCGAGAGGTTGAGGCGCGAAAGTCGGTGGCCACGCGAATGCATTATCGAAAAACAGCATTGCTGAGTGGGACCGTGCAATCAAGCAGATGAAAGAAAGTGGTTCGTTGTGGCGACATCAGTTGGGACAGCGATCCGAGTTGTGAGGCGCAGGGAATTTGTATCAATCGTTTTCTCGCGAATTTAGAAGATGATATTGGACGCAATCAAACTACGGAGGCTGAGCAGAGCGGGATGTGCCGGTGTTCGGGCGAAACTGCTGTTCGCTTCCCTCTCCGTTTTTCTGTTTACCACGCACCTACTCGCGGGGCAAACCCTGGACACGATGGGCCAGATACAAGGGACGGTGTTCGTCCAGGGCTCCCAGGGTCAATCCTGCATCCCCAACGCAAAAGTAATATTGCAGGCATCGGTAGTCCTGGAAACGAAAACCGATGAGACCGGCAAATTCGAATTTCGAGGCGTGCCGCCTGGGACCTACATCATTGAAGCCGAGACGCCTGGCTTCCTCGCAACGCAGGAAGTGACCGTGGAAGTGGCAAAGGTCGCGCGATTCTCGCTTGAGTTAAAACCCACGACAGTCCACGACTCAGTCACGGTGACCGCTGCCGCAGCCGACAGCGCGACGACCTCTCCGTCCCCGTCCGGAACTGTCACCGCTAGTACACTCCAAAATGCGCCAAACATCGACGACCGAGCCGAGAGCATCCTGCCGACGCTGCCTGGCGTCGTGCGCGGGCCAGACGGACGCATCAACATGAAAGGCGCCCGGAATACGCAGAGCGGAGCACTGGTGAATAGCGCCAACGCAACCGACCCCGCGACCGGCACTCCAGGAATTGATGTACCCGTTGACGTTGTGGCTTCCGTTCATGTGATTTCGAATCCGTATGATCCCCAGTATGGAAAGCTGACCGGCGCGGTTTCCACCTTGGACACGAAGACCGGTGATTTCGAAAAGTGGCATTGTTCTATCCACAACTTCATTCCCCGCGCGCGCGTTCGTGACGATACGGTGTTCGGTATTGGTGCCGCTACGCCTCGCGCGACCTGCACCGGTCCCTTGTGGAGAGATCGCATTGCTTTCACGCAATCGCTGGAATACCGATTTGTGAGAACTCCCGTAAACAGTCTGCCCCCATTTCAGCGTGATACGGCGCTCGATAGCTTCAATTCCTACACGCAGCTGGACTTCAACCTGACTCCCAAACAGACTGCAACCGTTTCCGCCGCGGTTTATCCGCAGAAGCTGCAATACCTCGGATTGAACACATTTACTCCGCAGCCGTCCACGTCGGACTACCACCAGCGCGGCTATCAACTCGACGGACAACATCGGTACCTCACCGGAAACGAAAGCCTACTGACTTCACAGTTCAGCTTCAAAACATTCGACGTGGATATCACTCCGGCAGGCTCCGGTCCTTATCAGCTCCTACTGGAGACGACCGAAGGCGGATTTTTCAATTCTCAGACACGCCGGGCTTCACGTTTCGACTGGGAAGAAATGTATCAATTTGCGCCGAAGCATTTTCTCGGAACTCACGAATGGCACGTCGGCTTGGAGTACGCACACTCCAGTTACAGCGGTCTCCAATCGTTCGCCCCTGTCGAGATCCAGGGGTCTAACGGAGCTCCAATTGAGAGAATCACCTTCACCGGCGGCGGGGAGGCTTATGTATCACAGCAAGAAGTCACGTGGTTCGCTGCGGATCGTTGGACCGTCTCGCCACGCCTGCTTTTAGATGTTGGGCTGCGCTTCGACAGTGACACGGTGACGAGTTCGGCGCACGCCGCTCCGCGTCTCGGCTTTCAGCTCGCCTTGACCAGCAGCGGGCGAACGATGCTGCGCGGTGGAATCGGAGAGTTCTACGACCGCGTGCCTTTGATGATTCCAGCTTTCCAGTGGCTCCCAGATCGGACCGTGCTTGCTCTCAACCCGGCGGGCCAGGTGACCAGCGCTACGGCTTATAGCAACCAGATTATTGGAAATCTTCGTAACCCGCGGAGCACGGCTTGGAATTTGGCGCTGAGCCAAAAGTTGTCCGGAGGATTGCTGCTCCAAGTGGGTTACGAACAACGAACTACAGCTGAAGATTTCGTCCTTTCCACTTTCGATATGGGCGCCAGCACCGGACGGATCACCCTTTCCAACAGTGGAAGTCAGGCCTACAAGGAATTACAAGTAAGCGGGCGCTACCAGTTCCACAAGCACTTCATCAATGCCTCTTATGTGCGGTCGCGCGCGTATGGAGATCTGAACGATTTCTTTCAGTTTTTCGGAAACGTGGCAAAGCCGGTCATCCAACCCAACGAACAAGGGCGCTTGTCGTTCGATGCTCCAAACCGTTTCCTGTTTTCGGGTGAAGTCCACGTCCCCTGGAAGCTGACATTTGCTCCCGTCTTTGATTTGCACACCGGATTTCCCTACTCGGTACAAAACGAGTTTCGCGAATATATAGGACCACGGAACACGCGGCGTTTTCCCGAGTTTTCATCCTTTGACCTGCAAGTCTCGCGGCCCGTGTCGATCCCGGCGGGCGGCGACCGGCGACTCAAAGCCCGAATCGGTCTTGCCGTCTTCAATGCTTTCAATCATTTCAATCCGCGAGATGTGCAGACCATAGAGGAGAGCCCTCGTTTTGGGGGGCTCTTCAACAACGCCTGGCGCGAATATCGCGGGAAATTTGTTTTGGAGTTGTAGCGATGAAAAATCACTTCTTGCTTGCTGCTTTGATCGTGATTCCGGCATCTGTCGTCGCGGCGGACGAATCCCCCTCGCTGCCGACTGCCGCGGAAATTGTATCTCGGATGGCTTCTCGGGACCTCCAACGTCGGGGCTCCATTGAGGGATACGCGGGTATGCGTCGATATGTCCTCGACAATCAACATTTCCGTAAGCGCGCTGAGATGCTCGTGCAGGTGCAAGGCGACCCGGACGGCACAAAACATTTCGAGGTCGTGTCGGAGGAAGGCTGGAAAGCAGCGCAAAAGCACGTCTTGCAAAAGATGCTGGAATCGGAATCGGAGACGTCGCAACCCGAAGCTCGCGCCAAAACTAGAATCAATCCCGAAAACTATGACTTCAAAATGGCTGGAACGGAGGTAATTGACGGCCGCACAGCTTATGTTTTAGAAGTCAGCCCCAAACGCAACGAGAAATACCTATTTCGCGGCCGCATCTGGGTGGACGTAGAGGATTACGCGCTGGCCCGCGCAGAGGGCCAGCCTGCAAAAAAACCTTCGTTCTGGACGAAGAGCACGCACTTCGTACAGATCTACCAGAAAAACGGCTCTCTCTGGTTTCCCCGTTCGACGCAAAGTGTCACGGAAGCCCACATTTTTGGCACCACGGACGTGAACATCGAGTATTTCGATTACGCGCCAAAAATATCGCACGCTTCCGACAACTCCGTAATGTCCGCAAAGGAGATGCCGAAGCGATGAAAAAGACAATGACAACTGTAAACGAGTGCCTGATTCTCGCTGCGGGCAATGGGAGCCGGATTGCATCAGTGTCCGGCGGAGTTCCCAAGCCTCTTGTACCCCTGCGGGGCATACCGCTTCTCGAGCACGTCATCACCTCGTGTCAGGAAGCCGGAATTACGAGATTTGTGATTGTAGTCGGGTACCGCGCGGACCAGATACGCCGCTGGTTTGTGGAGCGGTCGTTAGAGGGCATTTCTGTCACCCTGATAGAAAACCCCGACTACCACAAAGCCAACGGTGTCTCTGCACTGGCCGCCAAAGGTGAACTTCACAATCCATTCTTGCTTCTCATGTCGGACCACGTTTTCGAGCCAAAAACGGCCAAGGCGCTAGCGCAGCAGCCGCTCGGAGATAACGAGGTCATTCTGGCTATCGATCACAATGTGGATGGTGTCTTTGACTTGGACGACGCTACGAAGGTCAAGTGCGAAGCGGATCATATCGTCGCCATCGGCAAAGATCTTGCCCATTATGACGCACTCGACACCGGAATGTTTTTGTGCAGCCCGGCGCTCTTCCGCAGGCTCGAATCAGCAAAAAGAGACGGAAACTGTTCGCTCTCGGATGGCATGCGCCAACTCGCGCAAGAACAGAAACTGAGGGGCTTTGACATTGGTGACGCGCACTGGCAGGACGTCGACAGCCCCGAAGCATTGGCTCATGCCGAGAGCATCTTTGATCTGGACTTCTGCGAAAATCCGTTCGCCGAGAGTCTCGTCGATGCCTAAGCTCCCTTCAAAAGCGCATTCGCCGCTTCGCCTCTTCGTGATCGCGATGAGCGCAAGCCTCTTTGTTTATCTTATCTGGCGAGCTAGTCCCAGTCAGCTGTGGAAAAGCCTCTCCGACCTCGGTTTGGGAATCATCTTAGTAATTGCATTCGCCGGAGTTTCCCATCTGGCGAGGACCTGGGGTTGGCGGCTTACTCTCGGTGACGACCAACATAAGATCTCGTTTCCCCGCATGATGGGGCTTCGACTGGGAGCGGAAGCCACCGGACAACTTGGCATCCTGGGGCAGACCCTTGGAGATTCGGTCCGCGTCTCGCGCATCAGTGCAGAAATACCCGTGGCCACTGGCCTTGCTTCAGTCACCCTCGATCGCGGTCTCTATATCGTGACGGCGACCGTAACCACGATCGCCGGGATTTTGGCTGCCTTGCCCCTCGTGGGGCTTTCCCATGCTCTGCGCCTATACGCGATTCTGTTCGCTTTTGCACTGTTCGCCTTTCTGCTGCTGACATTGTTGGCAGTGCGAAAGCGTTGGCCAGTGCTTTCGTGGAGCGCCCGCAGCATTGCTCGCATTCGTTCCCTTAAGGGTTGGATCGAAAAAAGATATTTGATAGTGGAGTCCGTTGAGAATGCGCTCTTCGATTTCCATCACAAGACCCCTCGGGCATTTTGGGGCAGTTTTTCTCTTAATTTGGCCGCCCAGTGCATGGCTGTATCAGAGGTGTGCTTAATCCTCTGGCTGATGGGCGTGAAGAGGGGCTTCCTCAGTGCTCTGGTCATCGAAGCATTGACCAAGCTTGTGAACGTCCTTGGTAATTTCAATCCTGGAAACATTGGAACGTACGAAGGTGGAACCATGCTGATTGGCAAGATGTTTGGCCTAAGTAGTGCGACTGGATTGGCTTTGGGAGTGTCAAGGCGCTTGCGGTCCTTTTTCTGGGCTGCGGTAGGCGCTATTTGTTTAATCTTGCTGACGCGCTCAAGAAAGCTTCGTGAATCCCGGATCTTCGGGGGCACAACCGCGACGGTTGCGGCATCTCCAAGAGCGCAAACCAATTCTTCGATCAACCGTTCGTCGGAAAACGAAATCGTGTTCGCCATTTCCCTCTCGGAAGGAGAGAGCACAGCCGACCCATTCAGCGCTCTACTTTCTCGAGTCGGCACTCTGCCCATCCTCCTCCGAACGATACTCGCAGCGCAAAAGGCCGGGGCTACGCGCATCATGGTGCTGGCTGATCCCGCCACCAAGCGGAAAGTGCAGCGCGCGCTATTCTTTACCGGGCGGCTTCCCGAATCTGTCGAGTGGGTAGAAGCATCTTTTGGCGCCTCTCTTTCCCAACGATTACTGCTCCTTGCCGCTAAGACACCAGGCAAATGGTTGGTCCTAGCTGACGGAAATGCGACGTATCAACCATCCTTGCTTCGCAAGGTCAGTGAATCCGTTAGCCAGCGCACAGCCTCGGCGCTGACCTGCGGCGACAAACCTGTCGGAATTTTTGCGCTCCCCGTTCAGATGATTCCCGATTTCGCGGAGCGTTGTCCCACGCAAGCTGGAACGCTTGAGCAACTGCACGTGTCACTCGCCGAGATGCACTCCGTCGTTTCCATGCCGGTTGCGGAAGAGCAGTGGCAGCGCGTCGATACTCCAGAAGACCGCCGGGCTGCCGAACGAAAACTGGATCGCTGGCTGGTCAAACCTACGGACGGAATCTACGCGCGATTGAACCGCAGAATCTCCATTCCCATCAGCCGGCAGCTCATTAAATTTCCGATCACCGCAAACATGGTCAGTATTTTCACGCTCGGCGTTGGTATTGCTTCCGCCGCATTCTTTGCTTACGGCGGTTACTGGAGCACTTTGCTCGGCGCGCTTTTATGCCTCTTCGCAAGCATCCTGGACGGATGCGACGGAGAAGTCGCTCGTTTAAAACTGCTGGAATCGGATTTCGGCTGCTGGCTGGAGACAATCTGCGACTACGCGTTCTACCTGTTTCTTCTTATGGGCGTGACCATAGGACGGTGGCGAAGCTCGGGAACAAGCGCATATCTGGTATATGGCGGCCTACTCCTCTTTGGAGCCTTCGCAAGCTTCTTCGCCATCGGCTGGGAGCGGCGCCGCCTTGCCGCTGGACGTCCGGAGCGGCTACTGGAAATCTGGCAGAGCCACGCGGAGTGCCGGCCGTCGAATCCTTTCTTGTATTTTGGGCGACGACTGGAGTTCATCGTCCGGCGCTGTTTTTTTCCTTATGCTCTGCTCGTCTTCGCGCTCTTTAATCTCATGAACATGGCCTTCGTTTTGAGCGTAATCGGAGCAAATCTCGTCTGGCCCATCGCGCTGTATTCCTCTCTCGCTTTTGCCAGGCCCATGCGTCAGGTGGTGGAGAATCTCGCACCTTCCCCTCAGAGTGCCCCTCCATCGGGTGGATGTGCGGCGAGTCTGCCTTAGTCCGGTAGTGATGACGCCGTCCGTTTCGCGGTTGGAGAGAATCCAAGTGTGCGCACAACGAAGGCGTGGCAAGTTATGATCTCAATGCAGGAGATTGAAACAGGCAATTTTTCTCCTCAACGGCTGGTTCTCATTCCACCGGATTCCATTCGTGTTGTGAATTGGAATATCAATCGAGGCTTGCGGCTGCAGAAGGTAATCGAGTTCCTGGCCAGTGCGAAGGCCGACGTTTTTCTGCTGCAGGAATCCGATCTGAATACGCGGCGGACTCATCAGTTGAATATTGCGAAGGAAATCGCGCAAAAATTGCAGATAAACTATGTATTCGGACGTGAGTTCCAGGAATTAACGCAGGGTTCACGCACATCACCCGCCTATCACGGCCAAGCGACGCTCTCGCGCTGGCCTTTATCGAATTCGCGGATCTTACGATTTCAGAAGCAATCGAACTTCTGGCGGCCGCACTGGTTCTTGCCTGAGATTGAACCGTTTCAGGAAAGAATCGGCGGACGCCTTGCGCTGGTGTGCGAAACGACCATCGCGGGGAAACGGCTAGTCACCTATAACCTGCATTTGGAGAGCAAAGGCGATGACGTGTTGCGCTGCTGCCAGCTTGATGAGACCTTGGACGATGCTCGGCGATACGACGCAAACACCCCGATTGTGCTCGCTGGCGACCTCAATCTCGATGCGTCCGTGGGGCCCGCCTCGGCGTCGATCAGTCAGGCACAGTTTCAGGATCTATTTGCGAATCATCACACACCGACAACGCCTGGCTCGTTTCTCGATCCCGCCCGAACGATCGATTGGATCTTTGCGCGGGGACCGATTCGCGCCAGTCAACCCCAGGTCGGTCGCTCGGTATCCGCTTCCGACCACTACCCTCTTTCGGTCACCTTGGCGTTCACTTAGACATGAACTATCTCTTGGATGCCGGCCTGGGAATGGGAAATTCTTGGATTTGCTCGCCCCGCTCGCGTTCTTCCTGCTGTACCTTAGGCCGATACCAGGCGAAGTACGCCACGGCGCCGATGCCGGCCGTCACGGCCAGCGCGATTAACAGATACATCATCGGCCGGTAATGTCGCGAGACGAAGTCGATCATTTGTTGACCATAGATCCTGCCAAAATAGGCCACCGCAGAGAAACGGATGCCACGGCCCGCGGTCAGTGCAGACAAGAACCTCTTGCGCGGATATTGCATGATTCCGGCAGCCATCAGTACGGAAGTGAAAGGAAACGGCGGCGGTAGGAGCGAGCCGGTGAATACTGTTACTCCTCCGCGTTTCTCGAAGTGCTTATACATTTTTTCTGCGCGCAGTTGCCCAATTCTCTTTTCCAAGGTCTTTCGGCCGCCCTTTTTGGCGAGTCGGAAGGCGACATATCCGCCAAGCACCTCGCCAACTGTAGCCATGAAGGCGTAATAGGCCCACCATTCGTGGCGGTGCGCCGAGAGCACGATGACGAATACGTCCATGCTTCCCGCCGGCGCAGAAATGAAAGGCGTGTTATCCGCGAGGCCAAGCAGGATTAGCCCGGGGCCTCCCAGGCGGTGGATCCATCTCCACAGCGACTCGGCCACCATGAATAGAACGAGGATACTCATACGTGCACCGGAGTCACAGTGGGCAACCTCTCAGCAGCATTCATCATATCCGGAGACACTCAGAATACTTTTGGATTCGCTAGTCGCCTCGGTCGATCCTAAGTTGCGACTCCAACTCTCAGAGTGCCTGCAAGCTTGCTCGCCTTTTGGGGATTGCCCCACGGAGGAGGCGCCGCTTCGCAGCTTCCACCAGTAGGAGATAGGCTCCTGTCGCGGCAGCAAGAAAAGCAAAGTAGCTAGTTGGGAGCGCAGTGAAGCCGAGCACCCCCGCAAGCGGACTGAACGGCAAGTAAATCCCGATCGTGACAGCCACAAGGCATGTCGCTATCAGAGGGCCGCTTGGGCGGCTGCGCAGCGGATTCTTTGCTGTACGGATGATGAACAAGACCAGCGTCTGCGTTGCCAAAGATTCCAAAAACCAACCGGTATGAAACTGCGCTTCAGTCGTGCGGAACACATACAGCAACACGTAGAAGGTCAGAAAATCGAAGATGGAACTAATAGGTCCGATGAACACCATGAATTTGCGGATAAGGCCAATATCCCAGTGTTGGGGTTTTTGGACGAAAGTCTCGTCCACATTATCTGTTGGAATGGTGAGTTGGGACATGTCGTATAGAAAGTTGTTCAGCAAAATTTGCATGGGTAACATCGGCAAGAACGGCAGGAAAAGCGAAGCCCCGGCCATGCTGAACATATTTCCAAAGTTGGAACTCGTGCCCATCAGGAGATACTTCATCACGTTGCCAAAAGCTCGGCGCCCCTCGAGGATGCCGTCATGAAGCACCCGCAAACCAGGCTCGACGAGAATGACGTCGGCAGCTCCACGAGCCACATCAACGGCACTCGATACGGAAATGCCGACATCGGCAGCGTGAAGTGATGGCGCATCGTTGATGCCATCGCCCATGAACCCCACCGCATGTCCATTGTGTTTGAGAGCCGTTAGAATCCGGTTTTTCTGTGCCGGTGAAATGCGCGCGAATACGCGGGTATCCTCGACGACGTGCGCCAGCGCCGGGTCGGTCATGCCGTCCAGGTCGTCGCCGGTGATGATTTGGCCGGGGTCGATTCCGACCTGCGCGCAGACGTGGCCGGTAACAAGGTCGTTATCGCCAGAGATGACCTTGAGCTCGACTCCATCCTGTCTTAAGGCAGCCAGAGCCTGGGCAGCGTCCGGCAACGGCGCATCAGAAAAGGTCAAGAATCCGGCTAGAACCATATTGCGCTCGTCGGTCACTGAGTAGTTCGCGCAAGCAGGCACTTCAACATAGGCCACTGCAAGCGAGCGGAATCCCTGGCTATTCAGCTCATTGCTGATTTGTCGGAAGCGTTTGATCACGTCATCGTTGATGGGTTCCATTTTGCCTTCGAGTTCGTAACCAGAAAGGAGTGGAAAAATTCCTTCTGGAGCGCCCTTCGTGATGAGAACCCGTTGGGACTGCCGCTCCACCACCACCGAGAGCCGTCTCCGCTCGAAATCAAACGGAATCTCGTCGCACTTTGTGTAATCCTCCATCTTTGGTGGAGTCTGATGGAGAATGACCTCATCGAGCGGACTGCGAATACCTGTCTCAAACTTGCTATTGAAATAGGCAAGCTGCAGCGCACGGGCGGATGAACTGCCAAAGGGATCGAGTGAGCGATCAAGCGACATCCTTCCAGCCGTAAGCGTGCCCGTTTTATCGCTGCAGAGCACATCTAGACTGCCAAGGTTCTGAATCGAGGAAAGATGCTTGACGATGACCTTTTTGTGGGCCATGGCGACGGCGCCTTTGGAAAGCGTCACCGACGTAATCATGGGCAGGAACTCGGGGGTCAAACCAACGGCCAGCGCGACTGCAAACAGGAGTGATTGCAGCGGATCGCGGTGTCGTCCGACGCTGACGATAACCAACAAGAGAACGAGAAAGAGGACGGTTCGCGCCAGGAACTGGCTGAAGTTTCGCAAGCCTTTATCGAAGGCAGTCTCTTCCGGTCTGGCTGCGAGGCGAGCTGCAATATCGCCAAAGGCCGTGCTGGCGCCTGTCGCAGCGACCTCTGCCGTCGCCGTTCCGCTGACGACGGACGTGCCCAGAAAGACCATATTGCGGGCGTCCGCTTTTGTCGAAGCGGGCTCTCCAGTCGCTTCCTTTTCGGCGGGGAGCGATTCGCCTGTCAGGGCTGCTTGCTGGACATAGAGGTCACGCGCGAGCAGAAGGTGGCAATCCGCTGGAACCAGATCTCCGGCCGAAAGCCGCACGATGTCTCCCGGCACTACGTCACGCCGCTGGATATCTTTCCACTGCCCGCCTCGTAGGACGGTTGCCGTCGGGGCAACTTGTTGCCGGAGTTGTTCGACAGCTTGTTGCGAACGATAGGTCTGGGCTAAGTCTATCGCCGCGCTAAGCAAAACGATGGTGGCGATGATTCCCGCATCCACCTTTTCGCCGAGGAACGCCGATGCGATCGCGGCAATGATCAGAATCAATGCCAGCGGATTCGTGAACTGATGGAGGAGTTCGGAGAGAAAGGAATGCTGCTGTGTCGTTGCGGGCTCATTCGGCCCGAACCGGTCGAGCCGTTCCTCAGCTTGCTGAGCCGTCAACCCAACAATGGCGACGCGGCCCTCATTGACATTGGCAGGCATAGTGAGCACTTTAGGCAGCGAGGCGACGCGGATCTTCAAAGAGGCGCGCCGTGACAGCTCCAAAGACGAATCCGCCAACGTGAGCTAAATAGGCCACTCCGCCCGCCTGGACTGTTGCCACCGACCCAATATTAAGGAGTTGGGTGAGAAACCAGAACCCGATGAGTAGAGCAGCCGGGATGAATGTGACACGCACAAACACGAAGATGACGAGGAGCACACGGATCTTGTCGCGAGGGTAGGTCACCAGAAATGCGCCCATGACCGCAGCAATGGCGCCGCTCGCTCCCAAATTTGGAACCGTAGAGCTCGGCGTCACAACGATCTGGGCCAGCATAGCCACCAACCCGCCGACAAGGTAAAACGCGAGATACCGCAAAGGATTCATGGCGTCTTCGATCTCGGGGCCAAAGGCCCACAAGAAAACCATGTTCCCGATGATGTGGGACCAACTAGCGTGCATGAACATAGCCGTCAGTACGGTGATCCAGTGATGGCCAGCGATAATGTTCACAGGAACTGCCGACCACTTGAGCACGAAGGCATCGCCACCCGTCAGTTCAAGTACGAAAACAAATACGTTCGTGAGGATGATGCAAATCGTAATGATCGGGAAATGCACCGGGCGTCGAGACGCGTCGCTTAACGGGATCATGGCTCCCACGCTGTTTTCCTCCGTCTCTCGGGACACACGCCAAGCCGAGTGCCAAACTCCACCGAAGGTCTAGACAGGCTCTTCGATCAATTTCTCCCGAGCCAGGCCAAGCGGCAAGCGCCGAAATGCTTGCAGGTCGCGCACCCACCCGTTGATGTCGATGCCCTTAGCGGTTTAGGCCAGCTTAGTCGTGATGCTACGCGCGGCCAGAGAAAGCATCAGCCGAGAAGTCCCGCTAAATAGCATGCTGATTCCCACCAATGTGCCAATGATCCACGCTGCGCTTGTTGGCCACAGCCTCCAAATCATCACCGCCAGAATTAAGGTGACGATTCCGTCGAAGAGCAACCATCCTGTTCCTGGTAGCGGGCGGAGCATGAAACTCAAGATGAACTCCAAGACCGCCTCCAAGAAGAGATAGATCGCAAGCGCAATCGCCAGGGACACTACGCCCGCCAACGGATGCATAAGCAGATAAACGCCGATGAAAATATAGAGAATCCCAACCAGCAACTCCCAGACAAAGCCTCGTCCGCTTCGCGTGTGCCAGGCAAAGACGAGGTGGGTGCATCCGCTGAAAACGAGCAGCCAAGCGACCACCAGGTTAACGGCAATTCCAGCGGCTAGCGGTGAAGCTATCGCCAGAATCCCCGCAACAATCATAAGCACACTAAGCCCAATGGACCATCCCATCGTCTTTTTCGCAAATGTCTCAGCCGAAGTATCGCTCATAAAACTCTCCTTCTGTTTCATTTGGCCCGAATATCAGGACCCGTGTTCCTAGACGCGTTCACGATTCGCCTTGTCAAACGCTTCCTCGAGGTCTTTCCATGCCTTATTAAACCCCTGCCGAATGTCTCTCCAGGATCGCTCGTCCTCACGGTTTCGCGTGCGCACGCGAACTCTTAGTTCGGCCAAGGCGTGTTGAGCCGTCTTGACGTTTGCTTGCAGTTTGTCTCGCAGCTCGGCATGCGCGAGTGCCGACCGCACGTGCAAATCTTGGAACCACTGTTTCATCTGCAGCAAGCGCTCCTCGAAACTGTCCTTGAGCTTGACGTGTTCTCGCCGAAGGCGTTGCTCGACGGCGAAGAGATGGTTTTCGATGGCGGCCTTCGCGTCTCCGGTCGCTGCGGCGGCCTTGGCCTTCAGCTCGGAAGTCTCCTTCTTCAACATTTCGATTTGATCTTGAATAAGATTCTCCAACTCGTCGTTGTAGTGATTGAGGCGGCGATGAAGCTGGTCGATGCCCGTGGCGATTCCCTCTCTTGCAGAAAGTCCCGCTAATTCCAATCGAAAGTTCATTTCGCGAATCTGCGAGCGCAGGCTAGAGTTCATAGCTTTTATGTGCTCTTCGACATTTTCGCGTTTGGTTTCGAGTTCAGCCCGCTTCGCGGCCAAATCTGCTTCAATCTTCGCTTTTTCGGCGCTTGTGGCAGCCTGAGCCTTCGCCAATTGTGCTTGGAGGTCTTTCTGAATGGAGTTGAGCTTATCTTTCGAACGCTGCAGGTAGGCGTCGAACTCTGCCTCGCGCTCCGCCTGTTTAAGTTCCCTGCGAGCAATGCGCCCCAGCTTCTGGAGTTCTTCGTCGAGCCGCTCTGCGTACCGCTCTTCAACAACCACAGCAAGCACAGAGCTGTTGAGTCCGAAGTCAGCGGTAAATTCCTCGAAGGAAGTATCTTGGACAAGGCTTTCCATGAGCCGCATCGACCCTGCTCCCGCCAATGCGCCAGCGGCAACTCCCGCGGTCGCTCCCACTGGGCCGCCGGCGACTGCGCCGAGAACGCCGCCGCCAACGCCGGCCGTTACCGCGGCCACCTTCTCGGCAAACTCTTCCCCCCTATCTCGAGCCGTGACATGCCCTTTCTCATCTTTTCTGACCAGAGCGTAGTCCATCAGCTCAATCCAACCGTCGCGATCAAGTCCTTTCACTGCATCGAGAGCTTGTGCCGCCCCGTCTTTAGAATTGGTAGTCAATACGATCAAACTTAGGTCGCCCATGATGCGCTCCTCCCTGCGTGGAATATTCGAGTGAAGTTTTGTCGGGCCCCGGCCCCCGGCAATTTGCTTTCCTTGCTGGGACCTGCTTTGCATTCCGTTCGGTCCACGCCGGAATAATGGTCTCGGAAGCACTGTGGTTGAGTCTGTGACCCGGGTCACCCTAGGTTACGAAGTGATCTGTAAAGTTGAACTCAGCCCCGCCCTCTAAAATGACCCCGCAGGAATTCGTGGCTAGTCACGGCGGCGGCAAAACGGACATCGCTAGTCCCAGGGGCAGTCATCAAATCAAAATGCACGTCTTCGATCACACGGCGCTAGTAAGCAATTTGGTCCATGAAGGCCGTCATTTTTATGTCTCCAGTGAATTTCGGGATGCCGCCAAAGCCAGAACAGATGGCGATGAGTTCATCGGCTCGTCCATGATTTCCAAGATCCTGTTCGAGGGTTTCGCCGAGCACTTCGCCCGCGAAGTCGTGCGCGCCAATCCTGCGCTCAATGTTGCAAAGAAGAGAGACTAGAAGATGAGTAAAACTTTGATGTCCAGATTTTCGGTGCTAGTATCGGCACAAGGCTCAAAACCTACCGGGCGATTGCCATTGGGTCCGGCTCAGGCTTGGAATCGTATTGGCGCTGAGAAAGACATTGGAGCCACGAGTTGGAAATACCCTTTATCCCAGTTTATCCCAATAAGCTGCCAACCGTGCCCAAACCGTCCAGAGCGAGCCGAGCCGTGTCTTTAGTTTTCAAGCAGTTACCAACGAGCCAGAGCGCAATCACCCGTTTGCTAAACCGTTGTAGGGGCCAAAACCTCTACCGGGGGTTCGAATCCCCCCCTCTCCGCCATATCCTTTGGAATCAACTAGCTAGCCCGATACCGTTGGGCTTTTCCCACGTCTCAATCAACGAGTGAGAATGCCGAAATGTAGTAAATTTGTAGTAGCTGATTTGCTGGTGGAGTGGTTTGTCCTTCGCACCAGTGTCTTTCGCACTTCTCAGAACCCCGTTTGTGGATAGCTTGCCGGTTTGCCGACCACTCGTCAATTGCGCGAAGGAGTCGAACTGAGACTTCCAATCGGACGTGTAGTTGGCTACCGGATATTGGACCTAACGGAAAGCAAGTTTCTCACGCTATCACGGGATATCGGGGCGACCGCTTTCTCGCACTCCGGACGATGTGCTAGGCGGCGGAGTAGTGCCAAAGGGGATGGGAGCGCAATCCCCTTCGGCAAGGTGTGGGGCGAGCATTTTTCGGGATGGTGTGGGTCTGTCTACGGTTATGCGTGTAGCGGCCGTTGTTCCTTTGATCTCCTGTACGGGGGTGCTTAGCGGCGGAATATTGATAGCCATTCCGTAACTCGTTCGCGCTTGCCTCTCGCTTCTTGTCTCCTTGCCTGGGCAGGCTAGGAGCGGGCCGAGGCCGAATTGTGCTGAGGTATACTTTCGCTGAAAGAGAGGCAACCGACATGAAAGGCTCACCAAAAGTGATCGAGGAGCTCAACAAAGCGCTCCGCGAAGAACTAACGGCGATCAACCAATACTTTCTGCATGCAGAAATGTGTGAGAACTGGGGCTACGAGAAACTCTCGGAATACATAAAGATGCAATCGATCGGGGAGATGAAGCACGCAGAAGCGTTGATGGAGCGCATTCTGTTCCTGGACGGATCGCCGACGATGAAGCCTCTGGAATTGACCGTTGGGAAGAACGTGAAGGATGTGTTGCAGAGCGATCTCGACCTCGAACTTGGCGCGGTGAAGGATTACAACTTTGCTATTCAGGTGGCCGTGGCTGAGAAGGATAATGGATCACGCGATCTTTTTGTCCAGCTGCTCAAGGATGAAGAGGGCCATGTAGATTGGCTCGAAGCACAGATGCACCTGATTGAAGAACTTGGCTATGAGCGGTACCTGACGATGCAAATGGGTGAGCAAGAGGAAGAGGAATAATCTCACCTCGTGAGCGGCTGCCAGTCTAAACCAAGCCTGCGTGGTTCAGCCGGAGACCCACTTCAAAAAGAAAACTTGGCGCCCACTTGCAGGATTCGCGGTGCCGCTGCACTGACTACCCGTCCAAACTCCGGGCTACTGATGTTGCCATTCACAGCAGCCGGCCCATAGAACTGCGCATGATTGAAGGCGTTGAAGGCTTCCAGTCGAAACTGCAGTGCTTTGGATTCGGTCAGGTCCGAAAGCCTACTAGGGCTGGTAGTACGTGGCGAGACGCGGTAGCGTTGCCAGGTTTGTTCATGGGTGAAACTTACGGGAGTGAAATCGCATGTTGGGCTGGCCTATTTCTTTTGCAAAGTGTCGGTATCTGCGAACGCTGGGATTCCTTGGCCGGCTGAGTGTGGGCCTCCTTTTGGCAGCGGCATCCGTGTTGGCACAGACGCCGGACGCGGCGGGGATCCGCGGACAAGTGCTGGATCAAAGCCGAGGGGCGGTGGCCGGCGTCGACTTGACACTGACGAGTGAGATGACCGGGGCGGAGCACACGGCGCAGACGGAGGAGTCCGGGGTTTTTGTGTTTGCCGGCGTGCCGATTGGACGTTACATGCTGCTGGCGCACAAACAGGGCTTCGCGGACGTGAAGCGAGAGATTGTGCTGGAGGGCGGAACAACGGCAAACGTGGAGCTGCGGCTGAGCGTCTCCGAGAGCAATGTGCAAGTGTTCGTGACGGGTTCGGCGGGCGAAATCCGTACGGACGAGCCGCAACTGGGTGACCGGCTAGGGCAGGAACAGATCCAGGAGATGCCGCTGTTGAACCAGAGAATTACGTATTTGCCGCTGCTGAATGCGGCGAACCGCCCGGCGATCAACATGGGCGACGTATTCATGAACGAAGACTTGTTCACCACGAATGGGTCGGGACGGCGGCAAACGGCGTGGGTGGTGGACGGAAGCACGTCCAACGATAGCTGGGGCCGGCAAACGATTTTTTCGAACGTGCCACGCGACGCGGTGCAGGAAATGACCGTGCTGGAGAACGCGTTTTCGGCGGAGTTTGGCGCGACCACGGGCGGCGTGGTGAATATGGTTACGAAGAGCGGTGGCGATGTATACCACGGAGACCTCGAGGGATTGTGGCGGCCAAGCAATCTGGGAGCGAAGCTGGCCGGATTCACAACGACGAACGCGACGAGCGGAAACCAGATTGTGACGGATGGGCTGGGGCAATTGGATGCTTCGCTAAGCGGACGCATTCCGAAGTTGGAAAAGACGTATTTCTTTTTTTCCGGAGAGTATAGCCGGCAAAATCGAGGATCTCCGGTGACCTCCCCTCTTCAGCCGGAGGTTTTCGTTGGGCACTACGCGGGATGGCTGTCGCTGCTGCGCATCGATCACCAAATCAACGATGCGAACACGTTCTTTTTCCGGGCCAATACGGACAGTTTTCACGATACGAACCCGAATGGAGCGGTAGGCGGAAACAGTTTGCCGACGGTGGACCGCATCTTCCGGAGGCGCACCTACACGCTGGACGCAGGGGAGACGGCGGTGATTTCGCCGTCGCTGGTGAATAGCGCAAGAGCCACGTTCCAACTGGCATCGCCGATTACGGAGTTTGATCCCGTGATTTTCGGGACGCAATTCGTAGTGCCGATTTCGACTGGAGGGACGTTCACCAGCGGAACATCGCAGTCAGCGCTGCTATTGAACCGGCAGTACGGCGTGAACGACACCGTGGCGTGGAATCGAGGCGCGCACCAAATCAAATTTGGGGCGGACTTGTTGCACGCGCACAACGGCGGAGACAGCAAAGAGTTTGGCGGACCGATTTTTCTGGGCCAATTGACGTACAACACCTGCACGCAAGCACTGACGGTCTGCGAGAGTTCGACGTATCTGGACAACATCGCGAACGTGCGGCAGTACACGCAGAGCTATGGAAACGGGAGCTATACGGTAGACGACACGCTCTGGGCGCTGTACGCACAAGATGATTGGCGGATACGGCGGGACTTGACGGTGAATCTAGGCCTGCGTTACGAGCGGCAGACGTTTACAGACGGCGAAAAGAATTTCGCGCCGCGAGTGGGTTTCGCGTACAACTGGCGGGGCGAAGGCAAGACGGTGATCCGCGGCGGATTCGGAATTTACCATTCGCAGGTGGTGGACAATTCAGAAGCAAATTACGCGCTGAGCGGACCGACAGGAGTGTTCAACTTCACGGCGACGCCCGGGCAAATCGGGTTTCCGGCGAGCGTAGCGGATGTGCCCTTGCCCGCATTCCCGGCGGGAGCCGTAGCACCAGTTCGAACCATTTATATCCGGCCGGGGCGGGCGGCGTTCTACAACCAGTTCTTTCCGGTAGCGGATTTGATTGGTTATCCGGATGCGTTGCTGAATCCGTACTCGGAGCAGTGGACGTTAGGCGTGGAGCGACGTATCGCGAAAGGCTGGGTGCTGGGCGTGGACTATGTCGGGTCGCACACCGTGCACGTGGTGCGGCCACTGGATGTGGACCCCCCAACGCCTTTCGTGCGAACGATGCCGGGACAAACGCGGACGGCGCAGCAAGCGAATTGCACGCGGCCCTTGTGGGTGCAATTTTATGCGGACGCGGGGCGGACCTGCAATCCGAGCGCGGCGAATCCACCGCAGCCAGCCTATGCGGTGATTACATCTGACGTGAACAATGGCTATGTGTATTACGAAGCGCTGAACGTAAACCTGAGCCATCAATTCTCGGATCACTTCGCGATGCTCGCGAGCTATGTGTACTCACACACGATCGACAACGTCGATCCTGACGCTACAGGACAGAATCCGAACGATCCAAACTTCACGGGAAGCATCGAAAACGGAAATGCGCTCTTCGATCAGCGGCACCGGTTTGTGGTGAGCGGAATGTACAGCGCGCCGTGGGGATTTCATGTCGGCGGAATTGCCACCCTGGCTTCAGGACTGCCATTTAACTACGTCACTGGCACCACTAACAGCGGCGACAGCGGGGCAACGACCGACCGACCGGTGATTAACGGAGTAGTGGTGGGAAGAAATACGGGAAGAGGAAGATCGATCTACGATTTTGCGCCGTTCCTGGAGAAGGAATTTCCGATCAAAGACCGCTTGCACCTGCGCGCGCGGGCGGAAGCGTTCAACATTTTCAATCATGCTAATTTTGTAGGGTACAGCGGGACCTTTGGGAATGGAGCGACGGCAGGAACGGGCTTTGGGCAGCCGTTGACGGGGATTACGAACGAGTTGCCGGCGCGGTCGTTCCAATTTTCGGCGCGGTTGCAATTTTAAGATAGCCGGCTTGAGCGCGAGGCCCGTTCGACGGTCTGTCGGGCGCAGAACGGGCGAATCGTGCCATGATTCCTCGCTTCGCTCAGAATGGTATTGTTGCTATGCTGCAAAGGTGGTCGGCTGCAAGTGGACGAGTTTTTTGCGATTCGAGTACATGGGGAGGGAGGGTAAGGATGAATAAATGGATTGTCGTTACGTGGCTCCTGGTCAGCGTCGGCGCCAGGGCGGACGTCGGGCAGCAAACTCACAATCAATATGAGCCATCGAACGAGCCGGGCGCCGGGCAGAAATTGCTGGCGCAATTTGCGGGTGACTGGGACGTGGTCAAGACGTTTTTCCCGATGAACGGCAAACCGGGCCTGACAAAAGGCACGTGCAAGCAATACATGATTCAGGATGGCAAATTTTTGCAGTCGGATTTCGTGTTTTTCAACGCTGACGGAACAAAGACGACCGGCACGGGAATTTCTGGCTTCGATTCGAAGACGAACCGCTTCACCACGGTGTGGTACGACTCACACCAGACGACCATGTCCATTCGGCAGAGCGATGGCACGTTTGACGGAAGAAACATCGTGCTGTGGGCGACGCCGCTCGATACGGAACATCCCGGACGCAAGACCGTCGCGCGGGCGCATCTCGAGGAAGACGGCCGAGTTCTGCTGCACCGGCACTTCTTAATCAACGAAAAAGGCGAAGAGCGATTGATGATTGAGTTCCGGATGACCCGGAAGTAGCGGCGCTTGCGCACTGCGATTTCCTTTGTTTGCGGCCGTCCTGAAGTACTCCGCAAAGTCCATTTCGTAGAAGCAATGAGACGGACTCTTGTAGCGATTGAACCTTTCAAGAAAGCTCTCGCGAGGTCCACCAAACTCGGAAAAGTTGTCGACGCCTACGCATTTTCTTATGTTTCGATCGCTTAGACTTGCTCATCGGATTCGTCTTCTGTAACCGAGCCCGCATTTACATCGGACCTCTCGATCCAGCCTCTGTAAATAGTCCCGTTCGGTTAATTGGGCATGAAAGGGATATGAATGCTTCGAGGCAGAGCGGCCGGAATAGACCCGTAGCAAGACCGTTCGGTTAAGTACCATGAGGTGCCTGGCGGACTTTTCAAAAAATTTCCTCAAGAACAACACAGCCGTAGGCCGGCAAGAATGTCGGTTTTGTAATGATTCGCGCTCCGCGCCAGGCTAAGCCCGGATTGTTTGGCAGAAATCCCGCAGGCGGAATTTGACCCTAACTCATGCTGGCCACCGCCCAGAGAGGAAGTCGCTAATGAGACTTACATGCTGTTTTCGCCCCCTATTCCTCAGTGTGATTTGCGTGCTCGGTTGTGTCCCGGCCTGGGCGCAACTGGATGGCACTGGACTCACGGGTACCGTCACCGATGTCACCGGCCGCGTGATTGTAGAGGCACAAGTGCTGGCCGTACAAAACGCTACGGGACTTCGGCGCGAGACCGTCTCTTCGAGCCAGGGAAGCTATGAAATTACGGAGCTGCCTGTCGGCGTCTATACCGTGAGCTTTGTCCGGCAGGGCTTTGAAACTCTGCGTTTTGAGAATGTGGTGCAAAGCTTGGGGCGAACCCGAACGCTGAATGCCACGCTGAAGGTAGCGGGAGCGAATGAGGAATTGGAAGTCTTGGCCAGCCCGCCATCTCTCGATCAGACCGCCGACACTTGGGGCACGGGTATCGAACGCATACAGGCTCAGCAACTTCCCTTAAACGGGCAGAATTGGGCCACCTTGACGACCCTCGTTCCTGGCGCGGTTGACGCTGCCGGCGGACCCGGAGCGGGCAACCAGCGTTCGATTCGTTATGCCGGAAGAGGCCGGGACGATAACAACTATACGTATGACGGCGTCGACGCCACATACGTCATCAATCAATCCCAGCTTTATTATGTACGCGCGGCGGTTCCGCTCGACACTATTAGCGAGATACGCGTCGACCCCATGCTGGCGACGGCACAAACTGGCGAGACGGCTGGCGCGCAGTTGAACCTGGCCTCGCCTTCCGGCACGAACCAGGTCCACGGGCACGCCTACGACTTTCTGCGCAACAACATTTTCGATGCCACTGATCCCATTGACGCCTTGAATCCGACGCACGAGCCGCCGTTTCACCTGAATCAGTTCGGAGGATCCTTTGGCGGGCCGCTCCAGCGCGACAAGACCTTTTTCTTTGCCGCTTATGAAGGCTACCGGCAAGACTTGGGTCAGACTCTTATCGGTTATGTACCTAGCCCGGTCTTTGCCGCGCAGGTTTTGGCGCAGTCGCCGGCGCTTGCTCCTGCGATCAAGGCCTATCCCCAGGGGCAGAACCCCACCAGCAATCCGGATATCGCTCAATTCGTGGGGGAAGGCAAACAAGTAGGCCGCGAAGACTCAGGGATGTTCCGCCTGGATCATCGCTTCTCCGACGCGACAACCCTTTTTGTGCGGGCCAATATCGACAAAGCCGACTACCTTGTTCCGTATTCCCCAAGCTCTGGGCAATATCTCAACGAGCAAGAAGATCTCAACTCCTCTCCGGTCAACAGCGTGATCGCTCTATCCCACATCTTTTCTCCAACCCTACTGAACGAGACCAAGTTCGGCTTTAACCGGGGCACGACCGACACCACCTACCTCAATGAAACAGGATCGCTCTATGCGATTTCCGTGGCGGGCTTAACTTCCTTGAACAACGGTCGAACAAGCGTGGGCGTTGGCAATACGTTCAGCGGAATTGACGATGTGACATGGGTCAAGGGACGGCACGTCATCAAGGCGGGCGTCGAGGTTCGCCGCGTGCAGATGAACCAGGGGGGCAGTTCCTATGGCACGGTCAGTTTTAGCTCGCTCCCCAACTTTGTGGCCGACGAAGCCCAGAAGGCCAGCATCACCGGCGTGTACCCCGTCAACGGCCTACGCAAGACGGATTATTTCGGTTATTTGCAGGACGAGTTCAAGTGGCGCCGAAATTTCACGCTGAATTTGGGCGTGCGCTACAACGTCTTCGGTATCTTCAGTGAGGTGGAGGGCCGCGGGAATCCTTTTGATTTTGCTACCTGCGGTGCTGCGGGCTACTGCGGCGCGGGTGCGAGCTTCGGCCCGGGGAATTATGGCGACGTCGATCCTCGCATTGCGTTCGCGTGGGCGCCAGCCGTGTTCAGGGGAAAGACCGTCATTCGCAGTGGTTTTGGCATTTATCACGAGGATGGCCAATTGGACGACCAGAACATCCCCGATAAAAACGAAGTGCTAAGCTACGCGTTAACCCCGAAGAACTGCCCAGGTCTGAGCTACCCCATAGCTCCAGACGCAGTCGGCAATCCCGTCTGCGCGAACGGTACAAATTCACCAAACGCCGAACAACGAGACCGCAAAGATACGTCTGCAACCCAGTGGGGCCTATCGGTTCAGCAGGCGCTACCCGCCGATTTCCTCGGGACGCTGTCTTATGTGGGAAGCAAAGGCACGCATCTGCTCCAGGAATCGTATGTTAACGTCGAAAACCAGCCTACCGGGCTGCGTCCTTACCCGGCTTTCTCCCAGATCCCGTGGCGAGGCACTACAGGCAACAGCGAGTATGAAGCGCTATCGGTCTCGCTGAAGCGTTCTTTCTCTCACGGTTTCCTGGCCTCCGCCAACTACGCGTGGTCGCACGAGATCGACGACGATTCCAACGGTAGCGGCGACGGCGACTCCATTACTCCGCAGAATGTTTCCTGCTTTCCCCCGGGAGCGCCGCAATGCGGGGAGCGCGCCAGCGGCGCCTTCGACGCTCGCCATGCGTTCAATGCGAATGTCGTGTACGAGCTTCCTTTCGGACCTGGCAAATCGTATCTGAATCAGGCAGGAGTACTGCGCACCTTGTTTGGATCGTGGTCGCTCAGCTCGATGTTCACCGCCCGCACCGGCTTCCCCGTGAACCTCACGACCAGCGCCACGGGCCCGGACGGAAACACCAACAATCAGCGTCCCAACTTGGTTCCCGACCAGCCCCTGTATTTGGCCAGCGGGGATTTCAACCCGGCCGCTTTCTGCACTCCCGGCGCTGCGGACGCGGTCTACCCAGGTGGTAGCTGCCCTTCAGGATTCGGTGATGTCCTGCGCAATTTCCTGCGAGGCCCCGGAGTCTGGCAACTTGATCTGGCGCTTGCCAAGCGCTTTCCCATCAAGGAACAGTCTCAGCTTGATTTCCGCGCCGAAGCGTTCAACGTCTTCAACAGGGCGATGTACGCTAACCCGGATGGCTTGATTTCGGCTTCCGACTTCGGCAGGATATATCTGCCTCTTAACACAACTCCTGTGGGTTTGGGCACACCACGTCAACTGCAATTCATGTTGAAGCTCAGTTTCTAGAAAATGGATGGGGGGCTTTATGTCCCGGTTAACGCTTACCGGTAAAGTGGATTTGGCTCAGTTGCCCCAGGCCACTAGGTTCCACCCCAGACGCTACGCTTCCTGCGATCACTGCCTGCCCGCCCTCCGAAACCTCAACGTGCTGGACGACTACGGTCTGCTTCCCGCCCGTTCTTAGCTTCTGCAGAAGTGCTTCTTGGTATATCTGCATCATGCGAAACACTGATCATTTTGCTTCTATGACAATCTTCAGGACGAATCTCACTACAGAAAAGGCAAACCCGAATTCCGTGGGTATAGGCCTTCAGCAAACGCTCAATTCCTGTTTTGAAGAAGCTTTTCTCTAGAACCCTCGCATAGATGACGTGCCCATTTTCGTAGCAAGTTTCATCTTTCGGACGGCCGCCTAATGTGTCGCCCATGTAAACGTACCGAATGCCTATGGACTGCAATTTTCCTCGTAGTGGGTCAGCGGAAAAGTCGGGATTGAATTGTGAGACGGGATTGGACCGAACGTCGATCAAAAATCGAACACGCTCGCGTTTCAGCGTGGCGAGTAAATCTTCTATCGAGCGGCCACCATATCCAATTGTATAAATTGAAATCGACATCGTCACCAAGAGTGTACCGCAGGACCAGTCTGGAAGACATGCCGTTTGGCACGCTCCGAGGTAATGGCAGCGGCCAACGAGAAAAGCAAATGCAGGAGCTGCTGGCCAATTGCTGGCCATTGCTCTGCAAATGAGGCTACTTCAGTGCAACTGAGAGCCTGTAACTCTAACAAAATAAAGCGATATCGATGAGCAAGGACAGGGATGATTAAATTGGAAAACCGCTGTCGCATTGGCAAACACGTCTCGATGACCGATTTTCGCAAACGTTGCCGACATGTCATGGTTTCTTGTAGTCTCGTAGTTGCGATGCGCCGTTTGGCTGCAATACTTCTGATCGTTTTCGTTGGTGGAGTGCCTGCATTCTCCGCCTTAGCGACAGCCTCTTCCTCCTCCGACTTGCCGGCTTGCTGCAAAAAAGATGGAGCACATATGTGCGCCATGCGGCACGGGCGCGCAGAAAAAGAGGACGGCAAGGCAAAGCTGTTTGCCTATTGCCCATTCGTGGGCAAAGGAACTCCGGCTGTCCCGGGCCAGCGGGTCGGGACTGTCGTTGCGGCAAACGTTGTTTCCGCACCTGTTGCATCGTGCAGCGCCGCTGCGAAGGCGCAGGTTCTTGTACTCGCCTCGATATTCTTCCTTTCCAATTCAAAACGCGGGCCTCCCTCCATTTCCTTTCAGTCCTAACTAAACCCTAACGGAAGCGCGCGACGCAGCGTCGGCTTGAGCCTGTTTGCGCGGTTCTGTCGTTTTTCTGTCCACTTGGATTGACATCGACGAAAAGGCAATGGGAGGAATTGTGAGAATTCTCGCAGTACGGACATTTCTCTTTGGTTGTTTGTATTTCGTTTTGTGCGGTTGCGGCAAATCGGACCGGCACTATGACTTCAAAGGCCGCGTAGTCAGTAAAGTCCCCGAGACGCACACGCTGGTGGTGGATCACGAAAACATTCCCGATCTTATGGCGGCGATGACGATGCCATATCCGGTGGCTGCGAACGTGGACTTGTCCGCGGTAGAAGCAGGCGATCAGGTCATGGCTCGTGTCGTTGTGGACAAAAATGGCAACTACGAGTTGACCAAGGTCGCTGTGACGGACTCGAGCCACCGGCAAAAAGAGGTGAAGGAGACAAGGCAGCTGTTTCCGGGAGAGGAGATTCCGGATGTGGAGCTGGTCAATCAGGATGGGAAAAAGATCCGCCTCTCGGATTTCCGCGGAAAGACTGTGTTGCTCACCTTCATCTACACGCGCTGTCCGATGCCGACGTTTTGCCCGCGCTTGAGCAGCCTCTTTGCCGCAGTCGAGAAGGAGCTTGCCAAAGATCCCAAGGAATATTCCCGCACACAGCTCATCAGCGTGAGCATCGACCCGAAATTCGACGGTCCGCCGGTGCTTCGCAAGTACGGCCTCGCGTATCTCGGTGGAGACGAAAAGAAGTTCGAGCATTGGTCGTTCACGGTTCCGACTCCGGAAAACCTGAAGAAACTGGCCCAAGCCTTCGCCTTGGTCTACGAAGAAGAAGAGAACCAGATCGCCCACTCGATGAGCACCGTTCTCATTGGACCTGATGGACGGCTGATCAGGGAATGGAATGTCAGCGACTGGAGCGCCGCCGAGGCGGTGGCCGCAATGCGGCGGGTGGAGAATGCGAAGAAGTGACAAAACGAAACGATACTCGTTCCTGTTCGTCGTCCTAATCGGCCTTTTCTGTTCTGGCTGTTCACGAAACAACATGGACTATGGGCCAGCCTTCGCTTCGGCGGAAACACGCGGCGAAGTCGTGTACGAGCGAAACTGCAGCCCCTGCCACGACGCCAAGAATCTGCAACTCCTCAAGCAACCGCCGAAATTAGCTGGACTCTTTCAGCGTCAGCAGTTTCCGAGCGGCGCTCTCGCTACGGACGAGCAGGTGCGAAAAACGATCGTCAGCGGACGCGGCATCATGCCGCCGTTCGAGCACACGCTCGACAAGCAACAAGTGGATGACCTTCTGAAGTATTTGCACAAGCTGTGACGAATCGGAGAACGAAGAAATGCTTTCAATGATCCTAGCGCTGATCCTGGTCAATCCGGCGTCTCTCTCGACTGCGCAGAGCGCGGAGATTCAAAAGGTGGAGAAACGGCTTCTGGCTCCCTGTTGTTACACGCAGTCGATCGCGGAACACGGAAGCGATATTGCCGTGCAGATGCGAGGCGAGGTCGCAGAAATGGTCGCCGACGGGCAGTCCGAGCGCGAGATTGTCGAGCATTACAGAAGCATTTACGGCAACCGCATCCTGATCGTCCCGGATGGAATCACCGGAAAGATTCTTTTCGGCCTGCCGGTGGCAATCGCGCTCCTCGCGTGCCTTGTCCTTTTTTTCTGTTTCCGAAAAATGTTGCGTTCCCGGAGATATGAGCACATTCGAGAGGTCTCGCAAGCAAGCCCACCGTTGAGTGACTCGCTTAAGAAAAAGATTGACCGCGAACTAGGAGACGCGTCGTGAGCGACTCTTTCTCCGCATCGGGTGTGGTGAACATTGCCGTGCTCGTTTTCCGCGAGGGCCTCGAATGCATTCTTGTGCTGGCAGCTCTTACCGCGAGCTTTCGTGGGAAGGAGTCGCGGTATCACCGCTCTGTCGTAGAAGGGGTTCTCTTCGGAATATTGGCCACGGCTGTTACGTGGATGATTGCCGTTCGCATTTTGCACGATCTCAGCGAAAACGTGTCGGCTCTCGCGCTGCAGGCTGGAACGGGATTGCTAGCGATCGTTGTCCTGTTGGTCGTGATGAACTGGTTCTTCCACAAGGTGTATTGGACGGGCTGGATTTCTCTGCACAACCGAAAGAAACAAGAATTGGTTGCAAACGCTGCAGAGAGAAAAAACGGGTGGCGGCTCGCGCTGGGCATGGGGCTGCTCGGTTTCACGTCGTTTTATAGAGAGGGGTTTGAGGTCGTGCTCTTCCTACAAAGTTTCCGGTTGCGGCTTAGAGGACGTGCCGTCTCAGAAGGCGTGGTGCTGGGATCTCTCGCGACGCTGGCCGTGGCAGTTCTTACGTTTGTGATTCATCAGCACCTTCCGTATCGGAGGATGCTGGTCGTTACCGGAGTCATGCTCGCTGTGGTGCTTCTGGTGATGGTTGGTGAAGAAGCGCAGGAGATGCAGCTTGCGGGCTGGCTGCCTACGACCGAACTTCCAAGATTGAACGAAATCCTGCCCGCCTGGAGCGGGCTCTGGTTCTCCGTATTTCCAACGGTTGAGACACTCGTTTCGCAGTTGGTAGCCGGTGCGCTAGTATTCGGCTCCTATTTCACAGCGAGACGGCTGCCGGGAATGGCGCGATGAGCCCTCGGGTGTCGCGTGAAATCAGATTTCAGTGCAGAATAAGGGGTAGGATTTGGACGTTCTGACGACAATGAACGATGTATATCCAAAACGACGCAGTGCCCTGAGGTTTCGAGCTGTCGTCCTTCTGGTGTGCCTCCTCGCTGGTCCTTTATATGTGGTCGCCGCGTCCTTGTTTCCCGCAGGAGCCGACTGCTGCACTGGCGGGATATGCAAGACGCACAGGCACGAACAGCAAGAAAAAAAATCAGAGTCAGCCTGCGATCACGAGCAGAAAAATCCCGGTACCGATTGCAGAATGAAGTGCGGCGAAACGAGCAACGAGTCCGCCGTCGTGTCGCCCGGATTCCCCGAGACGATTCTCGTTGCTGAAATCGCGATCCTAAAACCGCGAGAATCGCGCGCAGATTTGACCTCGACTTCGCGCACCTTTAAGAACCAAGTTCCAGCACCTCCCGACCAACCCCCTCGTTCGTAGCCGAACTCTCACAAGACAAACCGTTCAAATACTCATCGGGAGGATGGTATGAGTTCGCGTATTTCGCGCTCGTTCCTACTGGCGCGTGTTGTTTTCGTTTTGCTTTTGATTTTTAGTGTTGGGCCATTTGTCATGGCCCAGGAATCAAGCGGATCTGTTTCCGGTGCGGTCAAGGACCAGCAGGACGCCGCAATCCCCGACGCCACGGTGATTTTGCTTGATAATGCTGCCGTCCGTTTGCAGCGCGTGAAAACAGACGAGAACGGTGATTTCGCTTTTTCGGGCGTACGGCAGGGAAGCTACGTTGTGGAAGTCGAACGCGCAGGCTTCGCAAGAGCGAGCGTCTCGGTCAACGTTCGATCGTCTGCGGAAGCAAAGGTAGCGATTCAACTGAAAGTGGCGGGTCCTGGCCAACAGGTGATGGTCACGGCGGAGGTGGGCTCATTCCGCGCCGACGAATCGTCAACGGCAACGAAGATGAGCATCCCGATCAATGAGATTCCGCAGGGAGTCGGTGTCGTCAATCAGTCTCTCATCCAGAGTCAGCAAGACATTCGGTTTGGAGACGCGGCCGAAAATATCAGCGGTGTCAATCGCGATGTACTGGCATCGGGTGATCTCGGAAGTGCTTTGACAATCCGCGGCTTGCCGCTCGGCGTTTTTTCCAACTACTACCGGGACGGATTCACGTTCGATGGCATGGTGCCTGCGGACACGACGGATGTGGATCGCGTCGAAGTACTGAAAGGGCCATCGTCCGTTTTGTATGGCCGCGCGGCCTCTGGCGGGATCGTGAACCTCATCACCAAGGAGCCTTTGCCCGAAACGCATGGATCGTTCTCGCTGCAAGCCGACCGCTATGGCAGTGTGCGTCCTACGTTCGACATCACTGGGCCGCTCGGCGGAAGCGGAAAGCTCTTCTACCGGTTGAACGCGGAGTTCGCCGACTATTCGAGCTTTCGCGACAGTTTCGGAGATCGCCGATATTTCCTCGCGCCGGCACTGACTTGGAAACCGGACGACGCGACGAGCATTCGTCTTCTTTTCGAATATCTTCACGGACGGACGACGACCGACTATGGCATTCCCGCGCTTGGTGACCGGCCGGCTCCAGTGCCCATCAACAATTTCTACGGTGAGCCGTGGCAGTACTCGCTGTTGCAAAACAAACTGGGCAGCGTTGATGTGTCCCGCAATCTGAGCCAGCGCTGGACGGTGCGCAGCCGGTTCCGCGCGACTCTGACGAACTGGGATTATCTCGATGTGAGCACCGGATTCCTCGAAGCAGACAACGAGACGCTCGCCCGGTTTTCAGAAAATGCGCACTATCCGTTGCGTTTCTACGACTGGCAGACCGACCTGACTGGAGTCTTCAAGACAGGACCCTTCGAGCACAACTTTCTGGTTGGCTTTGAATACGGGTATCAGTCGGTCGTTCAGGACGCCATCTTCAGCGACGCACCTTCGATCAATCTTTTCACTCCGGTGCCGTTCAGCCAGACCATGCCGGATCCCGCGACGCTGACGGCCAATTTCTTCAACCCTGCTTCGCCGGATTATTTTCCGCTCGACGGAACGACGAAGCTGATGACGCACGGCGGATATTTGCAGGATCAGATTACGCTCGCACGGGGCCTGAAGTTACTCGCCGGTGTGCGGTTTGAAGGCTTCACGCAGAAATACGACGAGATCATCTACGACACGCACAATCGGCAGGACGATTACAAAACCCTGCCTCGCATTGGCCTGACCTACCAGCCGATCCAACCACTAACGCTCTATGCCAGCTGGAGCCGCAGCTTCAGTCCAACGCTCGCAGCGCAGTTCACGCCAGGCGGTCAGCCTTTTCCACCCGAACGGGGTAATCAATACGAATTCGGCGCGCGAACTACGAGTTTCGGCGGCCGGCTTTCCTCGTCGCTTTCCTTTTACAAGATTCGTGCTTCGAATCTGCTGATCACGAATCCCGGAAATCCGCTGGCCTCGATACAAATTGGCGCCACAGACTCGAAGGGAATCGAGTTCGATACGGCGGGCCGTATCCGTCCCGGCTGGGATGTCACCTTCGCCTATTCCTATAACCAGGCGCAGATCGTTGCAGACCCGGTATACACGGTCGGCAATCTTTTTCAGAATGCGCCGCGCCACAGCGGCAGTATCTGGACGGTGTACGAGGTACAGCACGGACCGCTCACAGGACTCAGTTTCGGCGGCGGATTGCGCGCACTGACCTACCGTTTCGTTGATCCTGCAAATGATGTTCTGCTGCCGGGTTACGCGCGCCTCGATGCGATGGCAGGCTACGTTTTTGGTCCTCAGCACAGAGACCAGAAACTCTACAAACTCAGCGTGAACATACAAAACCTAACGGACCGCAAATACTACGAAGCCGGGAATACGCCCTCTGTGATCTACCCAGGGTCCCCGATCAACGTCTGGAGCCGTTTTGAAGTGCGGTTTTAGAAATGAACTAGAAACGGAGAAGCAATGTTGAAGAAACTTTTGTTGTTAGGCGCTATGGGACTCTTGGCGAGTTTGAGCTGGCGCTCGTATAGCGCGGAATCATCCGGACAAGTAGCGGAGCTACGCAATCCTGCATTGCCGGGAAGTGTAGCTCCGAGTATTTCAGCGACTCCCGACGGAAAGATCGTGCTGAGTTGGCTCGAACCGTCAACATCAGGACAAACCTTTCGGTTCGCGGTGTGGGACGGAAAAAACTGGACTGCTCCAAAGACGATCGTTGGACGAGAGGATTTTGATGTGTATGCAGAAGCACCTCCAACAGTCCTGCGGCTCGGCAACGGAACGTTGCTCTCCCTGTGGGGCCAGAAGATCAAGACGGGCGGGAAGTGGGACGGCAGCCACTTGTTTTCGAGCGTGTCTGCGGATTCCGGAAAAACCTGGTCTGCTCCTGTCCGCGTACACTCCGATGCCAGCCCAAGCGAACACAGTTTCGCTTCTGCAATTCCTGTGGACGCCGGAAAAGCGGAGGTGATTTGGCTCGATGCAAGGGACTACGAAACCAAGCATCGTTATCGTCTGATGTCTGCTGTGATCGATTCGAAAGGCCAAGTCTCGAACGAGAAAACGATAGACGAAGACACCTGCACATGCTGCCCAACGGCCCTTGTGAGAGCAGTGGCAGGGGCAGTGGCGGCTTATCGTGGCCACAATCCCGAGGAAATCCGGGACATCAAAGTCGCGCGCCTTTCCGGCGGCAGCTGGCAGGCGCCGCACACCGTTCATGACGACATGTGGAAAATAAACGGTTGTCCTGTGAACGGGCCGGCACTGGCCAGCAGCGACAAAGAGGTTGGCATTGTCTGGTTCACTGGAAGCAACGACAAACCGGAGGTGAAGTTCGCGTTGTCCGACGACCAGGGCACTACATTTCAAGCCCCCATAACTTTGGACTCTCCAATGGGGGAGGACAGACCGGTCGGCCACGTCGCCGTTTCACTTCTCGAGGACGGAAGCGCAGTCGCCATCTGGCTGCACCATCAGGCTTCGGGAACCGAGGTGATTGGTGAGCGCATTTCCTCTTCTGGCAAACGGAACGGAACCTTCACCATTGCGAACGGAACCGAGACCAGCCTCGGTTATCCGCGTGTACAGCGTCTTGGCAATCAACTCGTCGTTTCCTGGGGTGGCAAAACGGGAAAGGCCGTAAAGACTGCCCTCATCGCGGCACAGTAACTGCGATTCCGAAGCATCTTTGTGCGCAGCATTCTTCAAAAGGTCCTTACCAAACCGAAGCGCGCCTGAAACGGTTCAACGGGATGGAACACGCCCGTGAAAGTCGACGGAGCCGTCGGCGTTATTCGAGATTCGTAGGCATAGTCGATGTCGTGATCGCTGCGGTCAAGTAGATTCAAGAATTCGGCCGAAATGGGCCACTTCTGGTTGATCTGATAACCGAGCTCGGCATTGAGCAACACTGTTGTGTTCGAGCGGTAAACTCCGTCCGATGTCAAATCTCGTGGCCCGAAGGCGCGCAAGCGCAAGCTCGCCGAGAAGCCCTGGAAATCGTGCAGGGTTATTCCTGGGGAAACCACCAACCCAACCGCTTCGGGCACACGCCTGCCACCGAGGCTTCCTGGCGCCGCGTCGTCGGGATCCACCTCCGTGAAAAGAGCTTTCGAGTTCGCAAGGTCAAAATCAAAAGCAACGTGTTCGAGGGGCGTGTAGTAATTCGCCCATTCGACACCGTAGCGATCGCTCGGCTGTCGTGAGGCGGTCGTACCTCCAGTGTCGCCCGACTGTTGCAGCTCGGAAGCGCTGTGCAGGTACCAGACTGAAAGAGTGCTTTGCAGATGCGGGAACGCCAGAGTGCGCACTCCGACTTCAGTTCCTTTGGTTGGGATCAGCGCAGGAATCGGCGTGGCGGGCGTATCGGGAAAAGGGTTTTCGCCCGAAATCGGTTCGACCGTTTGCGTTGTGCCGCGACCGTCGTTGCTGTGAAAACTGAATCCGCCCTGCAAGTAGAACTCGGTCCTGGACCATGGGCCGAAAATCAAGCCAGCTTTCGGGCTGGGCAGAAACTTGCTGGCCGTTCCGGAATTCGCCGATGTCACCAAGCTCGTGACATCAAAGTGTTGCAGACTGCCTCGAAGGCCAAGAACGGACCGGAATTTCTCGGCCCACCGGATTTTGCTTTCGGCATAGAAGCCCACCTGCGTGTCCGCAAGCCGGTCCTCTTGCGTGATGGCGGGTAAGGGGTTGCCGGTCTCGGAATCGATCTTGTCCACTCGTACGCGATTTTCGGTTTGGAACAGTCCGTTGTGAATCCAATCGTTGCGGACCTGAACGCCTAAGCTGCTTTCCACCTTGCGGCCAAACCATTCGCTGAAAATCGTGTGGTGCGCGTCCATTCCCGCGACCCAGCGGTTGTCTTTCTGCTCAAACTGGTCCCCACGAACGGGATCTGTCAGGAAGTAGCTGAAGTCCGAGAACAAATCGAGGTCGTAGTAGAATCCGTAGAGGGTCACCTTCGTCTCGGAATTCGTGTCCCGGCGATGCCATTCTCCCTGCAGACTGTAGCGCTGAGAATCCCCACCGTCCGTCGGATTGAGCGTGCCAAAGAACCCAACGAGAGGCACGGCGTTGGCGGCAATTTGGTCGCTCGAGTGCCATTGTCCGTGGTAGGCGCGTGCGGTGACACTGAACCCATTGGCATCGCTGCCTTGGGTGTAGGTGAGAAGTCCGTTGAATTTGTAGTAGTTGTCGGGGTGGGTCCACGGACCGTCGTCGTGGTAGGCCTCTCCAGCGATCAGCAAAGTACCCGACCGGAGCTTTTGCGAGACACCCAAAACCGCTCGCCCGAAACCATACATTCCGCCTTCCACTTTGACGAAGTTCTCAGGCAGGGTCTTGAAGAATTGCAGATGAGCTGACCCGGCGGAACCATAGTTGCCAACATTCGCATAATACGGACCTTTCTCGAAATTCACCCGCTTCACAAACTCTGGAATCACAGTGTTCATGTCAGCGTAGCCCTCGCCGTGCGCGTGCGACGGCAGGTTGAGCGGCATGTCGTCGAGGAAAACGGCGAAATCCGTGCCATGGTCCAGATTGAAACCGCGCAGAAAATACTGATTGGCCTTTCCGCCACCGGCGTGTTGCGTGATCATCATGCCGGGAATCGTCTCCAGGATTTCGCCTGATCGAAGGATCGGCCGATCTTCAATTTCCTTTGCGCCCACCGTTCCCTGCGCTGCGGAATCCGCAATTCCCACGAGGTCATCCTCTCGGCCCTGAACATTTTACGGTGGTGCTCACCGCGCCGAGCGCCAAAACAATTCGCAGCGAGGTGGATTCGCCGGCGCCTGCTATGGTGACGAACAACTCCTTGCTTTCAAGACCGGGATTCGACACAAGCAGCCGATATCTGCCTGCCGGGAGTCCGGAAATAGCGAAGGATCCGTTGCTGTCGGACTTCGTGGTTCTTTGCACAGCACCGTTCACACTCCGAACGAGAACAGTCGCTCCTGAAATCACCGAGCCTGACGGATCAACGACGGTTCCGGACAGGACAGTCTGTCTATCTGTCTGTGACCCCGCAGCCCGGTATGCGGAGTGTTTCACCAGACTCCCAGTGGCAGTTCTGCCTAAGCTTTCCTGGGCGTGGATGATCGTTGGCAGGAACAACAAAATGAAGAGAGGCGCACTTCGTAAACAGATTTGCTTCTTTTCCTGCATGAGGACAAAACGGTCGCACTTGAAGCGCAAAGAGTAGCACGTATATAACGAACATGCTACGCATGCCATGGCAGACCACATTGTGTGGAACTGCGGTCGCTCTCACGCTTGGGAATTTAACGGTGGCGGTGCGGGTGCTTTGCTACGGTGTTTGGCGAACTCATCACGAGGCGGCCATGCTGCACGCCCTTGGTGCTGATCAGCTTATCCGCCAGTATCTGCACATCTTCTGATTTTCCCCGTAGGACCACGACTTCCAGGCAATTGTGGTGGTCGAGATGAGCGTGCACCGTGGAAATCACAACTTCGTGATGTTCATGCTGGATGTCCGTCAATTTTTCGGGGAGAAGACGTTTGTGGTGGTCGTAGATCAGAGTGACCGTCCCTACCACGAGTGCGGTGGGAGAGACGACTGCCGATTCCACAAGACGGTCGCGAACCAGATCGCGGAACGCTTCTGACCGGTTTTCGTAGCCCTTTGTTGCAATATACCGGTCGAAGCGGTTTAGCAAATCAGAATCGATGGAAATCCCGATGCGGCTCAGAATCGCCACGTGTCCCCCTACGGTCAACAAAGGAGCGTAGCACACAAACAGAGGTTCGTAGCACGATGGCCGGGTAGTTAAGCAGTGCACCGTTTTCGCATGCACTTAAAGGTAGGTGCCAGGAGAAGTTCAGTCGTTAACGCCCTTTCCAGATTCTTCGTGAGGATAAGTACTGCAAACGGGGTGTTTCGCCCCAAGTGATCCGACCGGCTCATTCGTTGGAGGTCCTGCAGAATGCCCCAACAAACCGTTTCCCCGAGTGTCGCAGAATTAGGGTCCGTCGCCGCTCTGCGTGGGTGCCACATTAAAAGGGACTTGATATGCGACCAATCTTGTCGTAATTTCTAGATGCAATTAATTTGCAATTGAGGCTTCGGGGAGGACGGGGATGTGCCGGGGAACCGGGCTGCTTGCCACGCGCGAGAATTTCGGCCACATCGTCGAATGCGGCTGCGGAACGATCCACCTGACCATTGGTCCGGTTACCGTTGCCCTCGACGCAAGGTCCTTGCGGAGCCTGCATAAAATGGTTGGCCAAGCGCTTGAAAGAATGGACTCACTGCCCGGCGAACTGCCGAAACCGGATGCTCTGACGATGCATGAGTCGCATCTCGCCATTCGAAAAGTTGTGAAGCTCAAATATTGAAATCCCGGGAGGGTTTTCCGGGATGACTGAAACTGGGCTTCGGCGGCAGTCTTTTTTGGCGAAGCGCCGCCGAAACCCGGGCCGCCAACCCGCAGGCTGAGGACCGTGGTGAGTCTAAGAGACGTCCTCGGCGAAGGTCAATTGGCGACGGCCGGCAAGGACGACGGAGAATGAGTTACCTCAAAAAGCCGCAGCGCGTTTGGTGGCGCAGAGCCCTTTTCCAGGCGCACCTATGGACCGGGATGGTCCTTGGGCTTTACCTCATTGTAATCGGTGTGACAGGGTCTCTGCTCGTCTTCAAAGGCGAGTTGGCGGCGCTTACATACCCGAAACTGCTTCACAGCGAGCTGCAGTCCACGGAACCGATTGATCTCGCGGGCTTCGTGGCAAATGCCAAAGGCACGTTTCCCGACTTTCGCTTGGTGAGCGCTTTTGTTCCTGGAATCTACGGTGAGACCTATTTTGCCTATATGGAAGGAAGCGGAGGCGCCGAACTTTACGTTTTTGGCGACAAGGATTGCAGAGTGCTCGGCTCCCTAGACGTTGAAAAATCGTGGCTGAACTGGGTAGCCGAGCTGCACTTCCGGCTATTTGCCGGCCAGACTGGCTTTATCGTGAACGGCATAGGGGCCGCTTGTCTGGTGGGCCTCTGCCTGACCGGGATGGTGCTCTGGTGGCCCGGAATCCGAACGTGGCGCCGCGCGCTGACGATTCATTTCCGCAAGAGCTGGAGGCGCATCAATTTCGACCTCCATAGCGCGGTCGGTTTCTGGACGGCTTCGCTGGTGTTCCTCTGGGCTATTTCCGGCGTGTATTTCGTCTGGCCAAAGGCTTTCGAACGCGTCGTGAATAGCTTTTCTTCCGTGCGGGCTGCGGTTGAACCCGAGTACCACATCGCTTCCGGAAATCAGGCGCCGCAGGCAAGCCTCCCGGCAATCCTGGCTGAAGCAGCGTGTGCCGCGCCCGAAACCCGGCTCTCTGGTTTCTACATTCCGTCGGATGGGAAAACGGCAATGACCGTCTACCAGGCTCGCGGCGACATCCGGAACTTTTCGGAGATGGACCATGTGTATTTCGATCCTTCAGACGGGAGGCAGCTTGGAATATGGCATGCCGGAGTCAATCCGACTGTGGGCAGCAAGCTTGTTTATTGGCTGGGCCCGCTGCACTTCGGAGTCTATTGGGGACTTGGCGTAAAAATAATCTGGGCGCTCCTGGGATTGAGCCTCCCGGCTCTTACGGTCACGGGCGCAGTGATGTATTGGAATCGGTCGCTTTCGAAACTGTGGAGTAAGTGGAGGTCTCGAAAGTCCGCCTTGATCGCTCAGGTTTGCGCCGGAGAACGTTTGGAAGAACCAGGTAGCAGTCAGTAGGAAACGAGCGAAGCTGCACAGAGCGGAAGTCTTTTGGCGAAGCGCCGCACCGTGCCGCGATCCAAACCCGCAGGCTGGGGATTTTGTGTCTCCGGCGGATGGGGAAACACGAAAAGGGGAAAATCATGAATCTCTCGAGGTTGGTCATCCGCGCGGGTTTCTCTGCAATTGCGCTGCTGGCGGCGGCAACGTACTGGAGTCGAACGGCTGCAGCCGAAGAAACGGCGGAGCCGCCGTGCGAAATCACCGCGCAAAGTGAACTAAAGCAGGTAAATGGAAGCGTCGTGGATTCTTCTGGAGCGGCGATCGCAGGTGCGACGATAACCGCCACCTGCACGACGTTCTCGCGCAGCGGCACGACCGACGCTGCGGGGAATTTCACCCTGATGCTTCCGGCCGGAAAGTATCATCTGCGGGTCGAGGCCTCGAATTTCGCAGCCGCTGAGCGAGAAATCTCCGTGCCAGGCGAAGGCGAGCCGGCAAACCTCCGATTCACTCTCAGCGTCGCGAGCATGCGAAATCAGGTGGTGGTAACCGCGGAGCCCGGCTACGCCGTTACTGAGACGACTGCGGGAAGCAAGATGGAAGAGCCCCTGCTGGAGGTTCCGCAAGCGATTACCGTCGTCAATCGCGAACTGCTGGACGACCAGGGAGCGTACAAGCTCGACGACGCGCTGAAGAATGTCGCCGGCGTAATTCCAGGAGGATACTACGAAGCTTGGGACTACTACCGGATCCGTGGATTCGATGCTTCGTTCAATACGTTCGTGGACGGTCTGCGCGGCGGAAACGGAATGAATGAAGAAACGTTTGGGTTGGAGTCCGTCGAGGTGATGAAAGGTCCGTCTTCGACGCTCTACGGCCAGAGCGTGCTCGGCGGGATCGTCAACGTGCGAAGCAAGCGGCCGCGGCCCGACACCTTTGCAACCGTTCAATTTACAGGGGGATCCTACGGATTCTACGAACCAGCCATAGACGCTGGTACTTCGCTGAATCACTCGCACACCGTGTACGCGCGGTTGAATTTGCTTTACAGGCCGACGGACTCCTTCGTTGACTACGTTTCGCGCCGCCGCGTCTACGTGGCTCCGGCTCTGACCTGGGAAATCAATCCGGATACGCGGCTGACCATCCTGAGCCGCTATCAGCACGACACCGGTCATCTCGGGTTTCCGCTCCCCGCCGTTGGCACGGTCCTGCCGAACCCGAATGGTGAGATTCCCGTAAGCCTCTTCGTCGGCGAGCCTTCGAATCCGAACCCCGTCTCCGAGGTTAACAAGCAGATCGGGTACGAATTCACTCACCGCTTTAGCGATTCGGCGACTTTCTACCAGAACGTCCGTCTCGACTGGTACGAGAACCACTGGGATAAAATTCTTTATCCTGCGTATCTCGACGCCGACGACCGGACGCTCTTCCGGTATCCACTTTCCTGGAAAGGAAATTGGGCCGACTATGCGGTCGACACCGGAGTTCGCTTCCGCACGCGTACTGGCCGCTTTCAACACAGCCTCGTCGCAGGGGTCGACTATTATCGGGAACCGAACAAATACAGCGGTGAGTCTATCGATTTCTCGGATCCAGCGGCGTACATGCCGCTGGATGTGTTTAATCCCGTGTATGGGACGCCCTTCTCTCCGCTTCAGCCTTACGCCAGCGGAGAAACACGCACACGCTACGTAGGACTCTATCTGCAAGACCAAATGCAACTGACAGAACGGCTTTCTCTCACCGCCGGTGGCCGCGTCGATTTTTCCTCCAACCGCGACTTGTCCGAACCGGACAGCAACGACCACAGCGCGTTTTCGCCAAGAGTAGGCGTCGATTACCGCCTGCTTCCAGGCGTCGCGCTCTATGCGAGCTACAGCAAGTCGTTCCTGCCGCAGTCTGGCCGGCTCTTTGACGGATCTTCCTCGGGCTCGTTCGTAAGTCCAGAAACCGGCGACCAATGGGAGGGCGGACTGAAGACTTCGCTTCTTTCCGGCAGGATGGTCAACACAATTTCCATCTATCGGCTAACGCGCAGCAATGTACTGACGTCGGACCCCAACCATCCGAATTTCTATCTGCTCACCGGAACCCAGCGGAGCCGCGGGGCGGAGTTCGAAACAACGTACCGGCTCCAACGCGCGTGGAACGTGAGTCTGGCGTATTCGCACACGGACGCGACGGTGGTGAGGGATAACGACATCCCCGTGGGAACCCCAACGCAAAACGTTCCGAAAAACAGCTTCAATGCTTGGACCACGTACGAGCTTCCGCGCGGTCCACTGCAAGGTTTGGGCTTTGGTTTTGGCGGGCGCTACTACACCGATCAGTCTGGCGATCTGCTGAACACATTCCAGCTGCCGGCTTATGGACTCGTCGATGCATCCATATTTTACCGGCGCGGGCACCTGAGTTGGCAGCTGAACGCTTATAACCTGGCCGACACACGGTATTTCACTGGGTCTTACAACGACGTGTACGTGCAGCCGGGAAGCCCGAGAGTATTCCATACAATGATTCGCTGGAGCTTTTGAGACTGGAGGCCAGGAATCAAGGCTCTGCGTAGGGCGCGCGATGAATGTTGTCGTCCCGGCGTGAACTGGCAATGGATTGTGGAATCCGCCATGTGTTTGTCTTTGGCTGTTGAGCGAGGGGATTCGACTGCATCACGCTAGAGGTTGCAGCGTTGAAATCAGCCATACTGGCCAATTGTGCTCCCTGCGAATTTGCCCAGCCAATCGGTTCTCGTGTTTGGCTAGGGGCTCTTGCGTGTGAAAGTAGGTCTTGTAGGCTCCGATCCAGTCGGAGGCGATCGCATGCTGTGCCGTAGAAAGTTCGATCTGGCCATCACAGACCATTGCGTGAAGGCGGTCCTCTAGGTCGTCTTTAACGTAGGCATTCCACGCGCTCGGCGAATAGGGCTGGGGCCACAGGTTCCGCATATCATCAGAACCTCCGAGCTCCGGCGTAATAAGATAGTCCACCTCGTAGTCCATGGCTCTTGCACCTGCCAGCCCGTACTCTCTGAATACTTTCCGGCGAATGAGTTCCGTCACTGCTCGGTTTTTGTCGCTACGTCCCAGCGAACAAACATCGGCGAGCGTCACAGCTCGAACTGATCCCGGAGTAAGTGCCTTATCGGGCAGGATTCCAGCCGCTTGAGCGGGGGACCGGGCAGGTGCTAGGTAATTGAACCGAAGACCCACGACGAACAGAACAAAAAGCGCTGCGACCGAGGTTGCGAGTCGCCAGTTCCGGAACAGACCCTTCCTTGCCCGGTGCCATACGCTAACCTGTGCCTTCGAACTCATTTCGCTCAAGCGGGCCTTAAGCAAAGCCCGAGGGCCAGCGGCGGGAGGAGTATGCGTACCCGGTCCGCTGAAATGCATCTCGACGAATTCTTTGATTGTGGATTCCGTCCTTGAGAGACGACTTCTGCACATCCAGCAAGCCGCCAGATGGCTCCGCACGTTGGACTCACACCGCGATTCAAGTTCGCCATCTACAAAGGCGAGAATCTCTTGGTCAGACAAATGGATGTTATTTGATTGCATCGTGCTATCTCCCGCTCACGCGCTGAAGCCGCGCCAGCGAACGTGCCAAGCATTCTGAGACCCAGCCCAAAGACATCCCCAATACATCCGCGATCTCACGGTATCGAAGGCCCTCAGCCCGAAGTCGCAAACAGGATTGATCCTGCTCGGGTAGCGCGCTGAAGACCGCTAATAGTTGGAGTTGCCTTTCTTTCTCTATCAGCAGCTCTTCTGCGTTCGGGGAGGGGTCGAGCCCCTGGCTGAATTCCGACTCATCATGCTCGCCCGCCCGTCTATACCTTTGGTTAGTGCCCTTGCGTTTGAGGGAAAGGTTATGTGCTACCCGAAAAAGCCATCCGCGCAAGTTAGCGCGCGGCCGTCCTTGCTGCAAATGTCGGAACAACGACAGAAACACCTCCTGCACGATGTCCTCTGCGTCGTGAGCCGACAGGCCAAAAGACGAAATGTAACGCAGAAGAGAAGGGCGCAAAGCATCGAAGAGTTCAAGGACCTCTGCTTCTGCGCTTGACGGGGCCTCTACCGAGGCGGCACACCTCTCTTGAGGGAGTGGCAACGCCAGCGAGAAATCGGAGGAATCAGCCATTTTGGGCGCCCCTACAGGATATATTCCCGGGGCTTCTGAATTGTTCAACCTTTTCGCAGCAATATCCTGAACAAAAACTCTGGTCCGGGAATATCCAAGTGGGGCTGTTCTTGGAGATGACATTGTTCACAACTAGGTCTATCTGGGTTTTGGCGTCCGCTGGGCTCTTGCTCGCCCAATTTCTCATTTGCACGGCTCTTTCCGCTCAGGTTGAGATTGGTCGTGTTTCAGGCACTATAGGCGATCCAAGTGGAGCCGCCGTTCCTTCGGCATTGGTATCGCTGGAGAATCCACTGACGGGGCGTCAAAACCACGTTTCCTCCGATGATCAAGGTGAGTTCCGGTTCGAGAATGTACCCTACGGAGCCTACATCTTGCGTGTGTCGGCCAGTGGCTTCGCGGTTTTGGAGCGGCCGGTGGGGGTCTGGTCCAACCTTCCGGTGAGGATGAGTCTGAAACTGGCGATTGCTAGTGCTTCATCTGCTGTAACTGTAAGCGACTCGATGGGCTCCGAGATTGCAACTCCACGAACGGAAACGGTCCTTGACGAGAACTCTATCATGCTAAGTCCCACCGTTGTCCGAAGGGACCAGCTGCAGGCACTGATATCGACCGCGCCAGGCTGGAATACCGAGAACGACGGCCTGATGCATATTCGCGGCGTGGACGACGGCACGTTGTACGTGGTCGGTGGAGTACCTACTCCCGACAGAGTAGACGGTCTGTTCGCGAGTTCGTTTAACACGGACGCAATTACGTCGCTCGATGTAATAACTGGAAATATTCCAGCGGAGTTCGGCGACCGTTCGGGGGCCGTAGTCATTGTCCAACCGAAATCGGGAATCGGAACACCATTCGCCGGGACATTGTCCGTGGGCGCGGGGAGCTTCGATTCGCGCGACCTGTCCACTACGATTGGCGGAGGAACATCGAAATGGGGATTTTTCTTCGCGGGATCTGGCCATCAATCCAACCGCTTTCTTGATCCAGTGGATCCACGAAACTTCCACGACAATGGCGGAGAAGGCTCGATCGAATTTCGTGCCGACTGGCATGCAGCGGAAAAGGACATGCTTCGCTTCTCAGGAATCGCGCAGGGTGCCAACTTCTCGGTGCCTAATAATGAAGATCAACAAGATGCTGGGCAAGCCCAACGCCAGGAAGTGCGGCACGACCAGGAATCCCTGTCCTGGCAGCATACGTGGTCTCCCGCAACTCTTACCGACCTGTCGTACTACCGCAGTCATTTTCAATCAGAGTTGATTCCCAGTGAATTTGACACGCCCATTACCGCATCACAAAGCAGGCACCATACGCGGCAAGGCCTTCTCGGCAGTATCAGTCGCACGGCGCACGGCCACGCATGGAAGGGGGGCGTGGAGATAGCGCGAGTTTCGATCAACGAATTCTTTTCCTTTGCCGTCACGGATCCCGATGCTGCCGACGAGGCAGGCATCAGCGATCCAGCAATGGATTTTACTCCCGAGAATCCTTTCGTGTTCAGGCAGCAGGTCACCCGCGGAACCGAAGCGATTTATGCGCAGGATGACTTCTCACCTTTCCAAAACTTCAAAGTCAGCGCAGGGCTGCGCTTTGATCATTCCAACCTGCTTGTCTCCGCTCATCAATTGAGCCCGCGAATTGGTGCTAGCTACTACTTTCCGGTCACTCGCACTGTGTTTCGTGCATCGTTCAATCGGCTTTACATGCCGCCGCAGGTCGAAAACCTATTGATTGCCAGTTCCGAACAAGCGCGGGAGTTGTCTCCCTTTGCCGATAGCGGCGGGGGCGCAGATATTCGGCCGGAAACACTCTCTGCATGGGAAGCCGGATTTTCGCAGGAACTCCCCAAGTCACTCAGGCTGAATGTAGCTTATTGGTGGCGCCATTTTCGAAATATCGATGATCCCAACGTGCTTCTGGGGACCACGATCATCTTCCCAAACAGCGTCGACAAGGCGCGCGCAAAAGGGTTGGATGTAAGGCTGGACATGCCTTTTCGCCACGGATTTTCCGCTTATTTTAGCTATACAAATAACCGCATCGTGGAAATCGGTCCACTAAATGGCGGCTTATTTTTAGATGATGATTTCATCGAGATTGGACCGGGAACGCAGTTTACTCCCGATCATGACCAACGGAACGTCGGTTCGTTCGCGATCACATACGCCGGCCGGCACGGATTGTGGACCACGTTTACAGGTCGCTACGAGAGCGGAGTTCCCCTGGAACTTCCGGATTTGGACCCAGATGAGCTCGCGGCTCTTCCGGGCGCGAATCTCGTGAATTTGGATACCGAACGAGTAAAGCCTTGGTTCGTCTTCGGTTGGTCTGGAGGCGCCGACTTGGTGTGTCGCGATCGGCTTACGATGGGAGTCCAGCTCGACATACAAAACATCACGGACCGGGACTTTGCATTCAATTGGGGAAATCCTTTCTCCGGCACTCACTTTGGATATCCGCGCCTTATCGCAGGAAGCCTGAAATTCTCGTTCAAGAAATAGAGGGCCATCTTCCCAGAAACAGTATTGCGTTCGCGATACGCAGCAGCATCGCCTATGAGGAGCGAACCCTGCAACGAAGGTAAGCACTCGCGAACCGTTCACATAACCACGAAACGGAGGCGATTCACACGGCGAATGCGGTCTCTCATCCGATCGCAACTCTTTCGTCGGAGCACGGCCCGTGAAACACCAATCTTGTTAGACGATTATATGCTTGGGCCTGGCAGGGCTCTTGGCGCAGTGAGCTCTCTCGCGCACATTCTGCTGGCCAATTGCTGGCCAATGCTCTGCAAATGAGGCGATTTCACTGCAAGTGAGAGCTTGTAACTCTAACAAAATAAAGCAATATCGATGAGCAAGGACAGGGATGATTAAATTAGCAAACCGCCGCCTTCAACTTCTCCGCGTATCCAAAACCTTTATCCCAATTTATCCCAGTACGCTGCCAACCGTGCCCAAACCGTCCAGAGCCAGCCGAACGGCGTCTTTAGTTTTCATCAACTTACCAGCGAGCCAGACGCAATCACTCGTTTTGCTAAACCGTTTTGGGGGCTAAAACCTCCAACGGGGGTTCGAATCCCCCCCTCTCCGCCATGTCAAGTGGAAGCTTCCAGTGATATTGGAAAATCTTGGTTCTTCAGGAATTTAGCCGTTTTAGTTTGTTCCGCTACAGTCTTTACAGTCTTTCTATATCCCTCCAATCACCACCCTGTTCGAGCTAAACGACTTGGGTCTACACGTTATAGTTTCGGCATGCTCGGAAGGCAGGTGCCATTCGGAGTCGCGTGCCTCTGTGACAAAGGACTTGAGGCTCGCCCGGTGCGCGGATGTCTTCACGGAAACCATTGTTCAATGCACGGAAGCAAGGTTTCTGCGACTCGCCGTAGTTTCGCTTACGTGTGTGACGACACTTCTCAGACCCTGATCTCGGTAGACGCGGATGATCGACAGCGTCTTGAAGCTGTCCTGCTGGGAAGCGGGAATCTGGGATGGGGCATGAGCACTTCGAGAACGCCGTGACCTGGAATCACCAGCCGAGTTATTGAACCAGTTTCATCGAGAGAGTCTGCATGGTGATCGAGCCAGGATTTTGCGTCTGGTTCATTGAGAGAGTTTTATATCGCAGTCCAACGCAACGAAATTGATCTTCGCACTCAAGGATTACAGACGGGGCTCGACAAGACTACCAAGCGTGGAGATCGACGTATGGCCTGACCGCGAAGATTCTGCCGCTTGACGCCTAGCATTCCACCTTGTCGTCACACTCTCTTCATACGATAGAGGCTTTCTTCCAAGAAGATCGAATTTTGGCCGACAGTGATTTGACTCACTTCTGCTTATGCTTGAGGTCACTGCGGCCACCCAGCCATTGATTTACATAGATCTTGGTCGTTGATTGCGCGAAAGGGCGACATACGCGAATTCGGGTGCAGTTTCGACGAGGAAGTTTAGTGAAATAGTAGATCTGAGATTCATTGGAAACCAGCTAGGGCAGCGTTGCAAAGGAGAGTCGGCCGAAACATGAGAGTTTTGATTGCCTCGGATGCCACCCCAAGACCGATCGAGATCGTGAACGAGGCAGCGTCTCGGCCATGGCCTGAGGGCAGTGTGTTTCTACTACTGCATGTCCTGGATCCATTTCCCTTCGGAGAAGCCCCCGTCACACTGCAGCGGGCGAAAGAAACCGTTGCGATTCAAATTAAGAGCGCGGGAGACACCCTGGTTAAAGCCGGGTGGAACGTGGAGACTCGCGTAATATTCGGAATGGCTCGAAAGGTGGTTTCAGAAATCGCCGCGTCGTGGAAAGCCGACTTGGTGATGGTTGGCTCGAACGAAGTGGGGGCACTGACGAGGTTATTGCTTGGCAGCACGGCTCGGTCGGTTCTGCGGCATGCGCCATGTTCGGTGGAAATTGTGCGGCTGGCATCCGCAAAAGATAAGGTAAACGCGCCTAGCGGGCTAAATATCCTCGTGGCCACAGATGGTTCCGAGTATTCCAAGGCTGCACTTGAATCCGTGGCGAGCCGCCCCTGGCCTCTCGGGAGCAGGGCCAAGGTAATCTCCATTCCCGAACCGTTCCTGCTTCTCGGAGAGTTTCCGTATCTTGAAATGACGGAAATCGAGAATCAGAACGTGGCAGCCCTTGAAGACGCGAAAAAGTACGCAGCGGCTGGCGCTGAAATTCTTAGGAAGGCGGGTCTGGAAACTGTCGCGGAAACACCCTTTCCAAAAGACAGCGATGGCAGGGAAATCGTAAGCGAAGCTGAGCGATGGCATGCGGACATTGTGGTAATTGGCTCACATGGCCGCCGTGGGTTCGATCGAATGACGATGGGAAGTGTTTCGGAGCATGTTGCACTCCACGCGCACTGCTCGGTGGAAGTAACTCGGGTGACCCTAGCTCCGAATGGTAAGTCAAAGCGGATTTCAAAGAAGGGAGAAATGCCATGAAAGTTGTAGACGTTATGATGGGAACACCGTATTACTGCCGTCCTGATACCAATCTTGGCTCGGCGACAGAATTGATGTGGACAGGGAACTGCGGTTTCCTCCCGGTCGTTGGGAGTGACGAAAAGGTCGTGGGAATCATCACGGATCGGGATATTTGTGTAGCCCTTGGGACTCGAGGCAGGCCGTCTGGCGAGGTCACGGTAAGCGAAGTGATGTCACAGAAAGTTTATGCCTGCGCTCCGGAGGACGAGATTCATCTGGCGCTGAGGGCCATGCGCGATGGGCACGTGCGGCGTCTTCCGGTGATCACAAAAGCCGGCGCGCTCGTTGGCGTGATTTCGATGGACGACGTTCTGCTGCGGGCGGAAGCCCCCAGCTTGGGGAAGGCATCTGAGCTTTCCAGCGAAGAAATTGTCAAAACCTTTCGCGCGATCAACACTCGGCAGTTACCGCAGGCCGTAGCTACAAAGAGTGCGGTCGCGTAAATGGAAGGTTTGCGTCGGAGGCAGCAGAAGGAAGAATGTCCGTATGCTGCTCACAGTGTAACCAACTAGCAGTGGAGGTTATAGCCATGACTGGACGACCTAAGATTTGCCAAAGAACATTTGTGAAAAATGGCGCTCCACAACGGAGAGCTCGCAAGAGCGCGATTCCAACAAAGAGAACGCGGGTGATCCAGCGAAGAGGACGTACTCTTGAAGAGCCGCGCGTCATCCCATACACCCTGGAATATCATCCTGAGCTCTGAGGAATCCGTGGAGCCTTTTGACTGTTAGCCCTTCGTGACCCGAGCCTCAATCTAACCGGCAGACGTCTGTACTCCGGCGCAAGTTTCTATTGGACACAATACCGTTTAGCTGTGGAGCTGATCACATAGCGTCTCATCCAGTCGCTTTCATCCTGGAGAGCCGTGACCACCCTCCCATGCCCCCCGATTTCATCAAAAGAAGCGCGGCTTCACCGCTTACAAATTCAACCTTCATGTGGTGAGCGCTGGCCAGATAGGGCAGAATTTCGAGCAGAGAGACATTTCGTAATCCTCCTCCGCAACTAACGCACGCAGGATCAGCAGAACGCGTTGCGAATCCGCACTTGGCACATTCGCGCAGATGAAGATCCAGGTCCGCCGCAACCACGAGTGTGCGCACACTGCCGTTCTGCAATCGCGCGAGAACCTCGTCAGGATTAGTGCCGAATTTGCCTTCCGCGGCGAGGAGTTGCTCCACCACGGCTAGTTGCCTCTTTTGCTCCGCTTCGCCAATGCGCGTTTCCAATCTTCGAAGAATTGAGTTGCGCGAGAAGTTGACGAGATCGTCAGATACGGCGACCACAAGTGCACTGAATGGCTGAGCGATTCGCGAGTGGATGAAGTTGACGAGACGCTCCGGCCCAGCGAGGAAGAGCCCGGCGAAATTACATTCCTTCCAGAACCTCACGGCTTGCTCCGCCGTTTCATGACAGAGGCGCTCATACTGCGCTTCCAATCGATTTTCAAAGAGCTCACGATTGCAACCACGCGTCTTTCTCACGCGCTCGCCGGTGACGTGCCCAAGCTCTTTCTTCTTCCACTCGGACTCATTGATGGTGAAGGCCTTCTCACCGAGTGCGGTGAGTTCACCGAGCCGGTAGACAAAAAAACGTGCGGCCTGATGGTCAACCGTAACAATGCCGTATGGGCGGTGTTCATTTAACAAACGAAACAACTGCCCCACGGATGGCCGGCCCCAAGAGATAGCATTCTCAAGGCTGGTCTGGAGAGGAACGACTGTCCACGTGTTTGGGGCAGCGAAGATGGCCAGACCTGCTTCGGCAGGACGCCTCCGCGCCAGAAATAGATCGACTCGGTCGGCCTCTTTCTGAAACTTTGTTCTATCTTCCGAAGACAGGGTTGCAGCTATTGCGGTTGTTTCTTTTCTGAACCAAACCAAATGCGCCGACGTGCGGGGATGGCGGGAGGAATTCTTGATTCGTGTATTCAGATAGACGCTGAGAATCGGGGCCGATGATTCTGCAATGCGTTCTACTTGACTGGCGACTAACATACAGTTCTCCTTCCAGAGAGTGTTCATCGCTTTGCAGCGTGAAAGTCAGTTCGGATGACATCGACAGAACAATGCGCGTGAATCGCCACGGCTTCGGAAACGCTGCCAAGGAGGACCCGATCAAGACCGCTTCGCCCATGGGAGCCAAGAACGATCAGATCCGCTCCCCAGGTTTGAGCGGTGTCGAGAATGATGTTGCGCGGATCGCCTGTGGGGCAGTGATGAGGCTCTATAACCTTTAGCTTGGCTGCCTCGAGTACCTGTTCGGCTGCATGCACTGCCTCGGTCGCGCGTGCGCGCGCATTGGTCACAAGTTCTTCCAGAAGGCTCGCTGGATATATGGAAGCAAGGGGCAATACCCCCATGGGTGCGTCGATTGCGACTAATTCCTCCACTCCCAGGATTCGGAAAATGCTCCCCTCCGGCCACGGCCGGTTTGCCACCGATCGGGCGGCGGCGATAGAGAATTCGCTCCCGTCGGTAGCCAGGAGGATTTTCATGCCATGGGCGAAGGGTGGATTTCCTCCAGTTTTCGCACGAACGATCTCCACTGAGCACTGCGCCCTTCTGAGAATTCCCTGCGCCACACTTCCAAGCAAAAATCGCCCGATCGTTCCATGACCGTGCGATCCCGCCAAAATAAAATCCGCCCCCCACTCCTCCGCATAAGAAGACACGGCGTGGCGTGGCGGCCCCCAAAGGAGATTCGATTCAACAAGGTGGCCGACCCGCGCGAGTTTCGCGGCTCCCGCTTTGACGATTGCATCGCCTTCCCTTTTCGCGTCGCCGATTAAGGCGGGCATCTCCGAGAACTGGCGGATATCTACGGCATGCGCCACGCAGAATTGCGTGCCTGCCGGCCAGGGGCGAGCTACCGCTTCGTCCAGAACTCGTTCAGAGGCTGCCGAAGAATCGATCGCGATTAAGACCCTCAAAATCCACTCCCCCCGGGAAATTCCCCGACCCGCGGGTTTACGTCTTTTACTTCGCCTTCAGACTGCGCCACGACCGGCGGAACGGCTGTGATGCGCATCACCGGAAATAGTGCCTCTTGTCACCGAAAAGCGAAGTTAGGAACGGGATACTTGCATCCGGAGATCGAGTATGAAGATTGTCGAAGCGGATAAGCGAATTGACTTCAAGCAAATTTTGTATTTGACGGACTTTTCCGGGCCGTCCCGCGAAGCTTTGCCTGTCGCAGCGGCGATTGCGCGCACGTATGGCTCAAGAATCGTAGCGGCTCACGTTCTTGTCCCCTCGAGTTACGACTACATGGCACCCGAAGCGACGATCAATCTATTGGAGAGCCAGCAAGAATGGGCGCACGCGGAGATGGAGCGTGTGGAAACGTCACTATACAGCGTACCGCGCGTGACTTTCATCGAACAAGGCAGCACGCTCTGGGAAGTAGTTTCGCGGCTGGTGAAGGTGCATGACATTGATTTGATCGTGCTCGGAACTCATGGGCGGACGGGGCTGAAGAAAGCGCTATTAGGTTCATCCGCGGAAGAAGTATTTCGACACTCACGAGTTCCAGTGTTAACCAATGGTCCCGCCGCACGCGAGTCGACAAAGGATTTCGCGCGATTCCATTGCATTCTCTTCGCTACCGATTTCAACGAGGCGTCTTCGGCCGCCGCGCCGTACGCCGTCTCTCTTGCGGAAGAAAACCAAGCTCAGTTGGTTCTTCTGCATGTCCTGCCACAGCCAAAACCAGGAAAAACTAGTAAGCCGGGCGAGCTGTCCGTGGCAGAAGCGATCCATCGACTCGAGTCCTTCGTTCCTCAGGAAGCCGAGTTTTGGTGCCGTCCCCGTGCGGTCGTGGGGCACGGTGATACCGCCGTTCAGGTTCTGTCCGCTGCAAGGAAGCACGAAGCAGACCTGATCGTTCTCGGAGTCCAAGGCATGCACGGGCTGACGAGAGTGGCGGCGCGAGTCCAAAAGGACATCACCTACGAGATCGTGGCGCACGCGCCTTGTCCGGTGCTGACGATCCGCGGCGAGAGCTAGGCGGATTTACCACCTGCTCTCCAAAGGAGTTTAGCCATGATCATTAGAAATAAAAATGGATACCAGGTAGTATCCAGCAAAGGCAGGAACCTCGGCGGGCCATACAAAACCCTCGAAGCCGCGAAGAAGCGCCTGCGCCAGGTCGAATTCTTCAAACACCGCAAGGGCTAGCTGCGGTATGGGCACACACCTGCGGGCAACTTGAAAAGATTCCGCACTACATTGTTGGCCTATCTCAGACAGGAGTCCAGTGTTCTCGCTATTTCACTTGAAGCTGTTTGATGTAGGCAACGAGAGCGTCGACGTGTTGCTGGCCTGTCGGATCTCCGGCCGGGTCCAGTGTTTTGAGACGCGAGCCCCACACTGGCATATCTTCTGAACCGTGCGAAGCCATACTCCGCCCGAATTTCAGGACCGCTCCGACATAGCCTTCCGGATACTTCCCGTCGTTACGCTTTGACAGCGTCGTGAGATCGGGAGGGGGCGTTTTCATGGCGATTGCAGCCGGGCCACTTCCTTTTGCATCCTGGCCATGACAACTGGCGCAGTATTTTGTGAACATCCCTTTCCCGGACACCACGTGCGATTCCATCGTAAGTGGCTTCTGTTCTTTCTTCCCCTGCATAGCACCAATGTTCACAAAAGTTACTAACGCCGCTCCAAATAAGATTGTCGCATTCGCTGAGAACATACGGCATCTCCTTTTTCTTTTTCGCAGACGACAGGCCTTCTGTTTGTGTTCCAGGTCACATTTTGAAGTGCGCGAAATCATATCGACAGGCCGATACCGGAAGGCACCATGAAACTCGAGAAAATGATGGACGAATCGGGGGTGAGCCATGGCACCGATGGATACGATAAGACGCTCCACGCCGAATCACAAACTGAGCATTATCGCTCTCGACGCAAAGGAACAAGCTCGGAGGGTCCACGCGGCAATAGCCCGGCGGGCATTCGAGCTCTTCGAGAGGAGTGGCTCAGGAGGACACGAACAGCAAGACTGGCGCCAAGCTGAATCGGCGCTACTCAGACCGATCTGTGTCGGAAGATTGTCCCTTGATGATAGCTTTTGGATAAGTACGGACACCGCACCATTCAAGGAAGATACGGTCAATATCTGGGTTGCGCCGAGGCGCCTGACCATTTGCGGCGAACCACGCGTAATAAACAAGGAGCCGATTTCAATTAAGTCATACAGCCAGCCACGAGAAGGCGAAATGATCTTCCGTGTGGTCGAACTTCCGGTCGAAATTGATCCGAAGAATGTCACCGGAAAATTCCGCGGTCGATTTCTCGAGATTCTCTTGAAGAAGGCACAGGCCAAGCCCGAACCGGCGGCTAGAGCGGCGGCCGCCTAGCGCAGGACAGGTGTATCGGAGTCTCTTCCCGGATGACCTGGGCGGCGGAAGACGGGCGAGACATGCCCACGATAGCGAGTCAAACCAATCCGGGCACAAGAAGCGTCCTCCCACATCATGTCGATGATGCTTGCAGCGGTCGCTTCAGTGTCGCTCGTAGTTGGGGGCATCGGCATTATGAATATCATGCTGGTCTCAGTCCGGGAACGCACAAAGGAGATTGGGCTTCGACAAGCCGTGGGTGCCAAGACACGCGACATTCTCACCCAATTTTTGGTCGAAGCCGTAGCTTTGTCCATCGCCGGCGGATTTGTTGGGATACTTCTTGGCATCGCGGCTTCGGCCATCATTTCACGCCTCGCACAATGGAATACGGTGATCGGCCTCAGCGCGGTGCTGCTCGCCGCATTATTCTCCGCACTCGTCGGCGTCAGCTTCGGGTATTATCCGGCGAGGAGGGCCGCGTATCTGGATCCAATCGAGGCTCTAAGGGCCGAGTAGACCCGATCAGCGTGGATTCGGAGACCGAGTGATGAAGCAGATTGCCGTTGTGACGAGTGGGGGAGACGCGCCGGGGATCAATGCCGCGATTCGTGCGGTCGTGCGCACGGGGATCGACAGGGGGTGGAAGGTCTTTGGAGTTCGCCACGGGTATGCGGGACTAATGAACGACGAATTCGTTCCGCTGGGAAGCCGTGACGTCAGCGGAATCATTCAGCGTGGCGGCACAATTCTCGGTAGTACTCGTTGCCCAGCATTTAAGGCGGAGGACGCTCAAATCAAGGCTGTCAGATTTCTCCGCGAGCGCGAAATCGATGCGTTGATTGTGATCGGTGGCGATGGCTCTCAGGCCGGTGCCTTCGCACTGGCGCAAAAAGAGTTTCCTGTGGTGGGCGTCGCCTCGACGATCGACAATGACTTGTTCGGCTCTGAAATTACCATCGGGGTTGACACCGCCCTGAATGTCGCTCTTGAGGCCATTGACCGCATAAAAGTAACAGCTTCTTCTCACGAGCGCGCGTTTCTTGTGGAAGTGATGGGCCGCAATTGCGGTTATCTGGCGATGATCTCTGGAATCGCCGGAGGAGCAGAGTGTATTGTCCTGCCGGAGGCCGAAACAGATCCGGAGTTTGTAGCGTCTGAACTGCGGCAGGCCTATGAAAAGGGCAAGACCCATGCCACGGTCGTCGTTGCCGAAGGCGCGAAATACAATGCGGAAGGCCTCTCAAAATATTTCAAGGAGCATCGTGAACAAATCGGGTTTGATCTGAGGGTGGTGAAGCTGGGCCATGTGCAACGTGGCGGCACACCCGGCGCCTTTGATAGGTTGTTGGCCACTCGGTTTGGTGCAGCTGCGACAGAGCAGGTCGCCCAGGAGCGGTATGGAATGCTGGTCGGCCTCAAGAACGGGAGAATCGCGGCCACTCCTTTGGCTGAAATTGTCGGAAAGAGAAAGACGCTCGAACTGGAGCTGCTAAACCTGGCGGAGATACTCGCCCGATAAGATTCCTGTAAGAAAGCTTGCCCTTCCGATTCACGCTGTGACCTGCATCACATCCCCAGGTGATATGCCGCATGTCGGAGCGCGCGGTGCCGGCACTATATTGGCTCATGGGTTCTCCAGAAGCGAAAGGAACGCATGCCAATGTCGGATACAGGCGGTCCCCCAAAGGTCATTCTTGATGGAAACGAGGCAGCCGCCTCCGTTGCGTATCGCCTGAACGAGGTGATTGCCATTTATCCGATCACCCCCGCCTCGCCGATGGGGGAATGGGCGGATCAGTGGTCCCATGAGGAGCGCAAAAATATCTGGGGCGCCGTACCTCGGGTCGTGGAATTACAAAGTGAGGGAGGAGCCGCGGGCGCATTGCATGGCGCGATCCAGGCAGGCGCATTGGGGACGACTTTTACGGCTTCTCAGGGCCTGCTCTTGATGATTCCCAACATGTTTAAAATCGCTGGAGAGCTGACTCCCGCCGTGATCCATGTGGCGGCGCGCTCCATTGCTACTCATGCCCTCTCGATCTTCGGTGACCACAGCGACGTGATGGCGGCGCGATCCACAGGTTTTGCACTGCTGGCTTCCAATACCGTTCAAGAAGCGCAGGACATGGCGCTGATCGCCCAGGTCGCCACTCTGGAATCGCGAATTCCGTTCCTCCATTTTTTTGATGGTTTTCGCACGTCACACGAGATCGCAAAAATTGCCTCGCTTTCGGTTGATGATCTGCGCTCGCTGATTGATGATGTTCGCGTCCGCGAACATCGCGGCCGCGCTCTGACTCCCGACCGCCCCGTTTTGCGCGGCACGGCGCAAAACCCCGATGTGTTCTTCCAAGCGCGTGAAGCCGTAAGTCCTTTCTATTTCGCGTGTCCGGCAATCGTTCAGCAGGGGATGGATCAGTTTGCCCAACGAACCGGCCGCTCCTATCGGCTCTTCGAGTATTCCGGTGCTCCTGACGCGGAGCGCGTAATTGTTCTAATGGGTTCCGCCGCAAGCGCGGTCGAAGAAACAATCGACATTCTGCAGGCAAATGGAGAAAAAGTCGGACTGCTCAAGGTACGCTTGTTTCGTCCGTTCGCGGTCGAAGCTTTTCTTTCCGCGCTGCCTGCCTCCACTCGCGCGATTGCCGTCCTCGACCGTACCAAAGAGCCCGGTGCAACGGGCGAACCGCTGTACGCCGATGTTGTCACGGCAGTTTCAGAGGCCTTCAATCTGGCAGCGAATGATCGATCAGCCGCAAAGGCCCGTTTCACCACCCGTCCGCGCATTATCGGCGGCCGCTATGGTCTTTCTTCCAAGGAATTTACTCCTGCAATGGTCAAAGCGGTCTTCGACGAATTGAAGACAGAAAATCCTCGCAATCATTTCACTATCGGGATCAAAGACGATGTCTCCTTCAGCAGCCTCGATTACGATCCGACTTTTTCCGCGGAAAATCCACGCGGTACGCGGGCGATTTTTTACGGTTTGGGAGCAGATGGAACGGTTGGCGCGAACAAGAATTCCATAAAAATAATTGGCGAGGAGACTCCTTATTTCGTGCAGGGCTATTTCGTATACGACTCGAAGAAATCAGGCTCCGTCACGGTTTCGCATCTTCGCTTCGGCCCTCAGCCCATCCGCTCCTCTTACCTCATCAGTAAGGCGAATTTCGTGGCGTGCCATCAATTTAATTTCCTCGAGCGAATGGATGTGCTCGATGTGGCAGAGCCTGGAGCGGTATTCCTGCTCAATTCGCCCTTTCCGGCGGAATCCGTTTGGCAGCATCTGCCGCTGCATACTCAGGAACAGATTATCGTCAAGCGCCTGAAATTCTTTGTGGTGGATGGCTACGCAGTCGCTCGTGAAACCGGCATGGGATCGCGGATGAACACCATCATGCAAACCTGCTTCTTTGCCATCAGCGGTGTCCTTCCACGTGAAGAAGCGATAGCTGCGATTAAGAGCTCAATCCAAAAAACCTACGGCAAAAGAGGCGAAGCCGTCGTCCGAAAGAATTTCGCGGCGGTAGAGGCAACTCTTGCTAATCTGCACGAAGTCGTCGTTCCCGAACGGGCTTCGAGCACTTTCAATATTCTCCCACCGGTGTCCTCGCGTGCGCCTTCTTTCGTACGCGACGTTCTCGGGACTATGATCTCCGGTCGCGGCGACAGCCTCCCTGTCAGCGCCCTGGCTCCGGGCGGCACCTTTCCCACTGGCACGTCAAAATGGGACAAGCGCAACATCGCTTTGGAAATTCCCGTCTGGGATGAACCGTTGTGCATCCAGTGCGGCAAGTGTGTTCTCGTTTGCCCGCATTCGGTAATTCGCGCAAAAGTCTACGATTCTTGGTTGCTGGCTAGAGCGCCATCCACTTTCAAATCGTCCAAGCCTCGCTGGCGAGAATTCGAGTCCCTAAAGTACACGCTTCAGGTCTCTCCAGAGGATTGCACCGGCTGCCAGCTTTGCGTGGAAGCTTGCCCTGTGAAAAGTAAGAGCGAAGCCAAACATAAAGCCATCAATATGGCGCCACAGCCGGCCCTCCGGGAGAAAGAAAGCGCAAACTGGGAGTTCTTCCTTTCCCTGCCAGAATTGGATCGCGGCCTCCTTTCGCACACGCAGGTGAAAGACGCACAGCTTCTCGAACCGCTCTTTGAATTCTCAGGAGCTTGTGCAGGCTGCGGGGAGACGCCCTACATCAAGCTTCTCACTCAGCTCTTCGGCGATCGAGCAGTTATTGCGAACGCCACCGGTTGCTCCTCAATCTATGGCGGCAACTTGCCGACCACTCCCTACACTACAAATTTGGCCGGACGTGGCCCCGCATGGTCGAATTCTCTGTTTGAAGACAATGCGGAATTCGGCCTCGGTATGCGTTTGGCTCTTGATAAGCAGGCCGAGTACGCATGCGAGCTTGTCTCGCGTCTGTCCGGCCAGATTGGAGCCGCGTTAAGCCAGGAAATTCTTTCCGCCGATCAATCCACGGAGGCGGGTATCTCGGCGCAAAGGGAACGCGTCGCGGCTCTCAAGAAAGCGCTCGCCGGTAGCTCATCGATGGAAGCGCGAGATCTTCTTGCCGTCTGCGATTTACTCGTCAAGAAAAGTCTCTGGATTGTGGGCGGTGACGGATGGGCGTACGACATCGGCTTCGGCGGGCTTGATCACGTGCTCAGCTCCGGCGCGAACGTCAACATCCTGGTTCTCGACACGGAAGTCTATTCCAATACAGGCGGGCAGATGTCCAAGGCCACTCCGCGCGGAGCGGTTGCTAAGTTTGCTGCGGGCGGAAAATCGGTGGCCAAGAAGGACCTCGCGCTCGAAGCCATCAGCTACGGCGATGTCTACGTTGCGCGCGTCGCCATGGGGGGCAATGACACGCACACGCTCAAAGCGTTCCAGGAGGCCGAGTCCTTCAATGGCCCATCGCTTATCATCGCTTACAGTCATTGCATTGCGCACGGATACGACATGGCATTTGGTTTGAAGCAGCAAAAGGCGGCGGTCTTCTCTGCGTATTGGCCGTTATTGCGCTTCGATCCCCGCTTGCAGCAACAAGGAAAAAATCCCTTCCAGCTTGATTCCAAGGCTTCGACGATTCCGCTTCGAGACTACGTATACGCGGAAGCGCGATATTCTATGCTTGCCCGCAGCGATCCAGAAACCGCCCGCGCGCTCTTGCACGCCGCCGAGGAGGACATTGCTCGGCGTTGGGAAGTTTATGCGGATCGAGCTGCGATGCCCGGACGCACTCAAGCCGCCCCGCAGCGGCCTCCCGAATCGCAAGCTACAGCGCCCAAAGAACCTCAGCCGGTCGGAGGGAAATGATGGATCTCACTACTTCTTATCTTGGGTTCACCCTGAAGAATCCGCTCGTAGCCTCGTCGTCGCCGCTGTGGGATTCCATTTCCAACATTCGTGCTCTTGAAGATAGCGGCGCCGCAGCCGTCATACTGCCTTCGATCTTTGAAGAGCAACTGCAATTGGAAGGGGAATTTCTCGACCGGGACCTCTCCCGCGGCGCGGAGAGTTTCGGGGAGGCGCTCAGCTATTTCCCGGCTCTCCGAGACTACAATCTTGGTCCAGCCGGTTATCTAGAACTGATTCGCAAAGCGAAATCGGCTGTCTCGGTTCCGGTAATCGCCAGCCTGAATGGCACGTCGCGCAGCAGTTGGATTCAGTATGCCCGCGAAGCACAGCAAGCCGGCTGTGACGCTATCGAACTGAATCTTTACTCCCTCGTGACCGATCCCCAGCAGAATTCAGTAGAAGTTGAACAGGATTACTGCGATCTGATTCGCGAATTAAGGGCGTCGGTTCGCGTGCCCCTTGCCGTAAAGCTGTCTCATTTTCTGACTGCTCCGGCCCATTTGGCTGTGCAACTCGCAGCCGCCGGCGCGGATGCCCTCGTGCTTTTCAACCGTTTCTACCAGCCCGACTTTGATATTGAAGCGATGGATGTTGAGCCCCGGCTTGTGCTCAGCCAGCCGCAAGAACTCCTGCTTCGGCTTCATTGGGTGGCCATCCTGTACGGTCGTGTAAAGGCGGATCTCGCTATCACAGGCGGCGTGCATTCCGCCCAGGATGTGATCAAGTCCATGATGGCCGGCGCAAGAGTCGCCATGATGACTTCCGCGTTCCTGAAAAATGGCCTTCGTCACGCTTCGCAAGTGATCTGCGATCTCACGCACTGGATGGAAGAACACGAATATGACTCCATCCAGCAAATGCGCGGCAGCATGAGCTATCGGTCCGCCCCGAATCCGGCTGCCTTCGAGAGAGTCAACTACATGCGCACACTGAGTTCGTATGTGCTCGCCACCAAGGAACCAGCGGCGTAAATGAGCAATTGGTTATAGTCCAGTAAGTGCGGGCTAACCGGTAGCGTGGCCCGTTTTTTCCGTAAGTGCCCGTTGTTGGAACGGTTCTGATTGCTGCCCTCAGCTCGCTCGCGTCGCTTCCGCTCGCTTCGGAATCTTCCATTCAGGTCGAATGAAATGGCAGGTGTAGCCGTTGGGATATCGTTCCAGATAATCCTGATGCTCGGGTTCGGCCTCCCAGAAGTCACCTGCGGGCGCGACCTCGGTTACCACTTTCCCCGGCCACAGTCCAGATGCATCGGCATCGGCGATTGTCTCCAATGCGGTCTGCTTCTGTTCATCCGTCGTATAGAAGATCGCCGAGCGATAACTGCTTCCCCGGTCGTTGCCCTGGCGGTTCAAAGTGGTAGGGTCGTGAATCTGGAAGAAATACTCGAGGAGAGTGCGGAAACTTAACTTCTGAGGATCAAAGATAATCTCGATCGCTTCGGCATGGGTTCCGTGGTTCCGGTAGGTGGCGTTCGGCACGTCGCCGCCTGAGTACCCTACCCGCGTGGAAATAACTCCTGGGTAACGGCGCAGCAAGTCCTGCACGCCCCAGAAGCAGCCGCCGGCAAGAATGGCGCGCTCGGTTGAGATGGCCATGTGAAACTCCTCCCTGATTCTGAAATTCAACCAATACATTATAGATGCCTTGCACCACGTTTCCGATTCCGTCCAAGATGCATTTTCGATGTTCGTGTTTTGGGGAATGGGATGGGTGCGCAATAAACTCCACACTCATCATGCAAAGGTCTATCTCGAACGCGCTTATATTGCGTCGGGTTTTTCCGGTTCCCGACGTCGGCTTGGGTATGAGTCCTGTACAGGGTTCAACGCATCCCCTTCAGGCTATCTTTTTGAGACGGTATGCAGCGCTCAGGCCTGACAAACCAGCTCCGATGGTCAAGCAGCTTTTTCTCGCCGGTGTGTTGTTGTCGTTGCCTTCGGTCATTTGGTTCTCCTCAGAAGCGCGTGCCTCAATTAAGGCAGTTCATGGCTCTTGAATCTATCCATCAGGTGGAATCGAACTAACCGCACAAGCTCGATGATGCCGCGGCTGCGCTGTCGGCTCGCACGTCGCCGGCTCCGCTTGCCCAGTTAAGCCGTTTTTTGCGCAGCGTGGTGCGCCCAATCGTCCAGAAATACCTTCTCGTAGTACTGCGCGGCGGTGGCGTTCTCGATGATGACTCCAGCGTCGCGGTTGCTCAAGACGCCTTCCCCTGACCAGTTCATGCTCGAGACGACGACAATCTTGTGATCGAAAACAAACCCTTTGTTGTGGACATTGCTCTGAATTTTCACGTTGTCGAGATTTACGCCCGCCGCCTGCAGTGCATCGAGGCCACCCTTCAGGGTCTGAAACTCGCTCAAGATTATTTTGACGTCCACACCAGCGTTGATTTTGGCTCCGACGGCGTCGATCAAATCCGTAAACTTGGCGTTGGCGGGATCGCTGGAAGGGTGGATGTACTGCAGTTGGATGTATAGGGAATGTTTGACGGAGTTGATCAGATTCAGCATCGCCGCTTGATAGATGCCCGGATCGGGCGTCAAAAGCGGAGTGATTATGACTTGTTCGGTGACGAGCTGTGGCGGGGCAAACATGAAATTGCCGAGAGTGCTCGGTGGAGTCGTAGGACTCTTGGGCGGTTTGAGCGCTGGGGTAAGACTTGCGGCGTGCAGAGTCGCCACCTGAAAGTCGTTGTCCAGATACGCCTCGAAAGTATTCGCCAGAGCCGGGGATTCAATGATGACGTGCCAGTCGCGGTCGCTGTGTTTCGCGGTCTTCTGATCGTCAGGCTGAGGATTCCCGACGGGGTCGATTTGAGGCTGGTTGGAATTATTCAGGTTCCCGCTGGAAAGCCAGACGGTATCGCTGTCGCGAACCATCACCTTTATGTGGTAAGCAGTCGGAAAGATCCAGCTATCCGCTTCCGGGCTGGACCGGACAAGTGCCCAGGCCGAGGAGAATTTTTTGGCAAGTTTCGACTTCAGACCCTGCACCGTTTCCGGATCGGCCTGGTCCGCGGTTGGATTTCGTGGCGGATCATCCAGAGTCATCTGGATGGACTTGCCTTTGAGCTTGGCTTTGAAGAGCGCCAGGATGTGCTCCGATGTGAAGTCGTACATGCTGACTTTTAGCCGGTGTTTGGTGCCGGAGATAAAATTTTGAAGTTCCGCCCAGCCAGCATCAGGGCTCACGTGGCAGATCATCGGAATAGCCCCATTTACGGGACTTAGTGGAACACTCGCCGGCGAATATGGGATAGGTATTTTCGTTTGATGCGCAGCAGCCACCTTTGGTGCAATTGGCGCTACGACGCTCTCTGTGGATGGATTGAACTCCGGGAGCAGGCTGGTGCCTCTGAACTCCGCGCGGTGATCGGCAAGCTGAGAGAACTGCTGAGGTTTGTCGTGACTGAATTGCTCGACCGTAGTGGCGGGACGCACATCAACGGGAGTTCCCTCTATCTTGGAAGGCAGCTTAGGCGGCTTCTTGCCGGCTGCGGTGACCGCGACGATGGCCTCCTCCTTGCTCAGCCATCCTCCTTTTGTGGTGCAATAACCTGGCCGGACAAATAGAACTCCTCGCTTCTTGAATTTCTTGAGGTTCCGCTTGATCTTGGGGATTAGGGGTTCGAGTTTGTTCAAAATTTCACCTCGGCTCAAAATTTTCGGCGATGCGTTGCAGGTGTGCGCACCCGGCTTTCACGGGGTTTGGCATTGGATTTTTCAGAAGCCCTGCAGCAAGAGCGGCCAACTCTTGGAATCGTTCGCGGCAAAGTTGCCGGGCGTTTTTTGCGTCCTGCGGCAGCGTCACGTGGCGTGTGAGCCCGAATCCCGGCCCGGCCGTTTTCCCAGGGTATTTGTCACCCGCAGGCATTAGCATCAGACCTTCTCCAAGCGGGAGCAAGACGCGCGGCATGAGGTCAATCGCGGCGCTGCAAAAGCTTTTCAATTGCTGCTCAACGCCTGCCGCGTCGAATTCAAAGCTCCACGCCAGCATTCGCAGCATGAGGCTGTAGGCGGAATCAAAAAGTGCGGCGACTTGAGAGGCAAGCTTGTTATCAATTGGATTGGCATTCGCTCCGTAGCCGCCAGCCAGTGCTGCACAAGGGTTTCGCATCGCCGGTCGAGCGGGCAAAAAAGATGAGCCTTGTGCTCCGGAGGCCTGGAGTTCCTGGAAAATGTCCACAAACGCGGCGAAGTGCGAACTTTCCCGGTGATGAGCTCGCCCTTCTCCTTGCTCGGTTATCTCCTCGATCGCTCTTAGCGCCGAGGCCCGGTCGTTGACAGGTACGAGATCCGGGAAATGGACGAGGTCTGTCGTCATTTGCTGAGTCGGAGAGCCGATGAAGAGCTCTTTCTCAGGAATGTTGCGAAATCCTGATTCAATCAGGCGATATAGCTCCCCGACCGTGCCGAATTCGAACTCTTCATTGTCGTCTCCCGAAAACCTCAAAAGCTCTTTCAGATTCAGTGTGGGAGAGTCCTCTTCTGGATGTTCGTAAAGAATGAAGCGCCGGAGGCTGCGAACACCGAAAGGTTCCAGCTCAATCGGAACCTTCAATGGATAGTACTTCGTGTTTTGCGGAAAGTTTGGCCGCAAATAGTAAGGTGTTCCTCCAATCGCGGTCGTGATGTTCCAAACTAGAGCGAGATGGAGCATCTCCTGCGACGCGATGAAATAGAGTTGTGCGGCCCAGCGTCGCACTTTTTGCAGCTCGTCCCAGGTAATTCCGCCTTCGGAAACGTCACGCTTCAAAGAGAAACCGGCATACAAATAAGAGCACGCGATGCCGTGCTCTAGCTCCGCTGCTTCGCAGAGCAGCTTCAAGAGATCGGACCGTGTGCGCACTGTGGCGGTTGGACTCATGTGTGGCCTTCTGGTTTGCTCTTGGTTCCGAGGTGAGCGGCAATATCCTTTGCGGCTCGAAGCGCAAGCGCCGCAATCGATAGCGTTGGATTAGGACTGCCTACGGTGGGAAATACCGAAGACCCCGCAATATAAAGATTTTTGTGATCGTGCGTGCGACACTGGGCATCGACGACCGACGATTTGGGATCTTTGCCCATCCGGCAGGTGCCCATGATGTGTCCAGCGCCGTCATACGCCGATGGGTCTGTTCCCAGATCGACTTCAGTTGCCCCAATCAGACGAAACATATCCGCCATGGTCTTGGTCGCTTGCGCGAGCCCCCGCAAGCTGTAGTCCGCTGGCGTAAACGTGATCTTGGGGCGGGGCAGGCCGAGCGCATCCTTCATCATCGATAGCTCAACTCGATTGTTGGGGTCGGGCGAGACCTCGACGGAACAACTCAGACGCACCTGCCGTGTAACGCGTTCGAATACAGCCGATTGCAACTCCGTTCCGATCAATTGCTTGTTCGTCACTGAGTCGATGATTTCCGCATACGGAGCATTCCTTCTTGACCAGCCGTCGTTGTTGAGCGAAATCCGAAACCCCGCTCGGTTCCTGCGAAACTCACCATCGCGGAAGGATTCGATACCGGATGTGGACGGCGGACCCCGAAACGGAAATAGCTTTTCGGGCGCAATTCCGAACGTGCTTTTGGAAAGATGGTCCATGAGATTCCGGCCTACTTGGTCGCTCGAGTTGGCGAGACCGGATATGAGCAAGAGTTTGGGCGTCTCAACAGCATGAGCTGCGATTACCACGACTTCAGCGGTCACGCTTTGAGGTACCCCGGCGTAGTTGACGAAGTGCACGGTATGAACGGAGTCATCGGCGTCCTTGTCCAGTTTCGTCACGACGCTCCGCTCCCAAACGGACGCGCCAGCTGCCGTTGCTTTTGCCACATGAACAGATCCATCGTACTTTGCCCCGATCGGGCAGAGCGGAACGCAAATCGAATTGCCGGCACACGGCGGCCTGCCGTCGTAGATCTCGGAGTTTCGGGCCGAAGGAGTGCTCCGCACGCGGTATTCGGCGCCTTCAAAAATCTTTCCGTTGATGCGGTCCGCAATCCACAAATCCGAGTAGCTCGGCCAGATCATGCTCATCGGAAAAGGCTTGCTGCGTTGCGACCCGAACAGGCCATCCCACTCCGTTTGCGAACCGGCAACTCCCATTTCTCGTTCCGCTTCGCAGTACCATGGCTCGAGATCGTCGTATGTGATCGGCCAGTCGACCATGGCAGGCGGAAGTTTCGGCCCGCCATACTCAGCCTTCATTCGGAAATCGTTTCGGAGCAGTCGCGGCGTATGGCCTAGCCAGTGCCAGGTGGAGCCGCCCGTTCTTCGCTCGTACGTGCTCTTGTAGAGCACGTGAGGCGGAGCTGGCTGCTCGTAGTAATCGGTCGGACTGTCTGGGCTTGGCACCTTTGTGTCAGTCTCGGTCTGCACGTACGGACTGTGCGGAGTTTTTGCGGTAGCGATCGCGTATGCCCCCACCATTTGCGCCCGCGAAGGATTGCGGCTGCCAGCTTCGAGTATCAGCACCTTCGCTCCAGCTTGCGCCAGCCGATAGGCCACCATAGCGCCGGCAACGCCCGCACCGATCACCACAACGTCAAAGCCGCGCGGCGTCATTTGGATTCCTTCGGCTCATTCTCCGGACGATACCGCCAGTGCCCAAAATAGCCGCCGGAGAGCCCCGGTGGATGAGCACCGATGATGGTCCAAGCTAAGCCGCTGAAATATTCTTCCTGGGTGCCGAAGCGCATCACCGGCGGCGCGGGGGGCTGAACTCCCAGGTTTTCCTGCAAAGTGGACGTGTACCAAAGAAGAATAATTTGGCAGACGGTAGGGCGAAGAGAATCATCAGAGACAATTCTCTTCTTCACTTGGCCGGCGAGGTCGGCCTTGTTCTTTAAGCCTTGAAAACGGCTGACGATTTGCCCGAACGGGACACTGAACGGGCCGCTGTTCAAACGATCCAGGTATTGCCGGCCAAGCTCCGCATCGAGCTTCTCGACCCCCGTGAGTATCCGTGAAAGAGCAAGGAATTCCTCAAGGATCGGCGCTCGACGCGGAGGCAGTGAAATCTTCGCATTGGCGGGACTCGGCTTTTTCATGGGCCAGCTCCGTTAATTACCCAAGGCGTAGTTCACGAAATCCTTGAGTGCGTATGGGGTGTGTTCGGGTTGCCACCCAGGCTGCATGCTGAGCAGGGAGTGATTGTCCCCAAACATCAGGCCCAAGAAGACTTTAGCAACAATTCGTCCGCCAACCGGTCCGAGCTGTGGAGTGGTGATCGTAATCTTTTCTTTCACAGGAATTTGCACCTTGATCTGGTTCTTCAAAGCTTCCGCAAGGATGTACGTCCATAGGGGGCAGTTGTCTTTAAATACCGGCGAGACCTGGTCGATGCTGATAATTGGAGGATCACTAGGATCCTGCTTGTCCACACCCTTGCCGATGAGAATATCCTTGTCGTCCATGGGTTTCACCCCCATTGCATGCGCAACTTGCTGCGCTGACGGAAGCCCAAGTCGAAAACTTCTCTCCAAATTGCGCTGCGCCAGCGACGAAGGATTGGCTGCAACGACGGCGGGAAGGTTGCTGAGCGGATCCACGAGAGACGTATCGATCCGATAGGCAAATTGGAGCCGCTTCTTATTCTGCGCGTCAGTCCCGTCATAGACTCGGTTGTCGATGTCGATGAATCTCCCCCAATCGATCGCGCGATTGGGCACTACCGCCCGGAATCCTTGCAGGTCATCCTTGAAGCCGGCCTTGACCGCATCGTCGGTCGTGAAAATCGGCAACAACGTTGAATCATCGTCATTGAGCCGGTAGCCAGGCCGGATCATGGAATGCCCGAAACGATAGCAAGCTACCGAGAATTCCACAGGCATGAACGGCTCATCCTTCCAATGGAAGAATTTCAAATTCCCCTTCTCGAATCTTCCGTGCGTTTTTAAATCGTTAAGCACCTCGGCCTGCACGATGCGCGGCAGAAAATCGTGCAGAATCACGTATTGGTAGTGAAAACGCACACGTTTCTGGATTTGCTCGAAAGAAAGAGTTGGATGGTCTTTTACAGTCCGGTTGTGAAACCGGTGGAACAAGCCCTGCAGTTGCGAAACGATGGTGTTCTCATCGTTGCGCGGATCGCCGATAAGCGCCCTCGCGCGCGCTGCGGAGTTTCGCGGCAAGTCGGTCGCCCTGGGATCGCCTCCGGTCAAGGGATTGCCCAGCAAAAATGACTTGCCGTCGCTGTCGTACATGTACGGCTGATCGTCCGGCCCGCGCCCGTAAATATTGTCCAGATCGAAAGCGGGCGTCCGAAAGTCTGTCAGCGCATCCGGGTCATCCTGCTTTTGCAGGCTGCTCGCCGGATCAAAAGTAAGATCGTGGTCGATGAACTGCCCGAAATAGGTGTACAGAGCAGGGATTCCGCTTTCTTCAGGGTCTTTCCCATCCGTCGGCGGATCAAAGCCTGCCGACATCTTGTCTCCCAGTAAGGCCAGATTCTTCACGCTGTCGGCGTCCGTCGCTCCGAACGTTGCCGCCGGCAATGAACGAAACAGGCGGCCAAAACGGCCCTGAAACAATGGAGAGTGTTTTGTTGACATCAATCCGCGTATGGGTGTGCTGTGGCGTTGCGCCATTGGGATTCCTCCAGACTATGAATTCGTGCGTGTTGAAGACGTACGCGGGCTGGGAGGCCGGCGGCAGCCACTCTCAGTTTCGAGATGAGATATCGGACCGATGACTGAGAGGAAAAACATTGCTAAGTCCTGCCGTGGAACCGCTGATTGGGCGAGAGTTTTACAGCGCAGTTCAGCTGCTGTCAAGTTAAAAGAGCATTAACAAGGATATTTTCTACTTTATTTGTGATTATCCTTCTCCGCGATGCGCTTCGAAAGGTTTTTTCTTCTTGAATGAAACGATTCCTCCAAATTTCTCACTATCGTTTAGCGAAGCGTGTGAACTCGAGTTGTCGCGCTCGGCCAGAGCTTTTTGGAACGGCAGTCTAGAGAGATTTCATTCGTAATCGGCTGAATCAGCTTGAAGTTTCGACACTCGTGCGCGCAGCCCCCAGGTCATATCTGCCAAACTTGCTTCGCTCCTGCTAACTTGCGGCAGTTTTCTAGGCATAGCTCGCAGTTGCGCCGCGATTCTTTTCGCTTCGTTCGCGCGAGATTCGTTCCAGGTAGCCGCTCGTTCGAAATGCTCCCATCGGATCTTCCGGCGAGCCGCGCGATTTCCTCCATTCGCGAATGGCGGGCCGGACATCTTCCCAGAACGCCCCGCGTAACTTTTCTTCCGCGTCAACCAGCGAACACTCCTGTTGCAATTTCGCCAGGCCCTCCCGATCGACGAGAACGGCTCGCGCGTACAATTCTTGAGCAGTGCACACTGTCTGAATCATCGCTTCAATTTTTCCTTTTAAATTGTGGCTCTGGTCGATCATAAAAGCGATATCGGCGGCCGTCCCCGATTCCCATTCGAACATCTTTATTTCATGGAAAATCCTGAAAATCTGGTAAGGATCGATCGAACCGAGCGTCAGATCGTCATCGGCGTAGCGCCGGTCGTTGAAGTGGAATCCTCCGATCATCCCGTGATGAAGCAGCCACGCAACAATCTGCTCGATGTTTTGCGCCTGGTAGTGATGTCCCGTATCCACAAGCACAAACGCTTGGGGCCCCGCTTCCTTGGCGAGTAAAAAAGCCATTCCCCAATCGGCGATGTCCGTGTGATAGAAAGCCGGCTCGAAGGGTTTGTATTCCAGAAGCAACCGTTGATTCGGCTTCAAAGCCTTATGGATTTCCCGCAGCCCTTCCTCGAAATAGCCGACGCGCTTGCGCATGTTCTGCGTGCCTGGATAGTTCGAGCCGTCCGCGAACCACGGTGCGACGTCTCGCGAGCCCAGCGCCTCCGAAATGGAAACACAATCGAGGATATGCCGGATCGCCAACTTGCGAATCGCCGGATCCGGATTCCCGATCGAGCCGAATTTGTATTCCTGATCTTGAAAAATATTCGGGTTAATCGATCCGGCGCGAATGGCAAACTGCTCTTCCAGCCTTTGAATCTCGCCGACATCCTGCAAGCCCCTCGGCAAATCCCATTGAACGTGCAGTGCCAGAGTCGGGCATGCTCCCGTCGCCGCGTGAACCTGCGCCGCATCGCTGAACTTTTCCTCAATGGACGTCGCGGCCGCGGGTTGAATGAATTTTCCGAAGCGCGTTCCCGTATTCGCAAACCCCCAGGAAGGCAGCTCAATCTTAAGATTGTCGAGTGCCTTGAAAACTGCTTCCTTCGCTTTATCGTTCATACCGAAATCTCCATTCGCGCGCGTGGCGAGTTGCTCCGTCTCTACGACTCATGAAGCTAACTGGTTTCGCGCGCATGCGAAGACACCACTTCACACGCCGACAACTGCTTCGCCCACTTCGCAACCGAATTTGCGGGCACCCCCGAGGACGCCATACTTTCGCGCTCGAGCGCCGCCATCTGCACTGCGAAATTGCCAATCGTCGTGCTTTCCATGGAGCCGGGAATCACTTCCAGGCCCGTGCCCAGAGCCGTGAGCTGGTTAAGCAACGAATTCTGGCTTCCGCCGCCTACGATGAACAATCTTCTAAGCTTTTTTCCTGTGATCTTGCCAATCCTCTCAAGCACCGCGGCGTAGCGCTCGGCCATGCTGTGAAAAATCGTGTTCGCGAGCGACGCGCAGGAATTTCGATCGAAACCAAATCCCGGTTGGCTGAATTTGTCGAGTTGCGCGTTGATCTTCTGGATTGTATTCCCCGGAACCATGAGCTGCGGCTCGTCGACATTGATCAAAGCCACAGGCGCCGGCAACGAAGTGCACTGCGCGATCAACTCGGCTGATGTCCATTGTATGCCGCGCTGCTCCCATTCGTCCGTGCATTGGCGGAGCAACCACATGCCATTGACGTTTTTCAAGAAACAGATTTTCCCGCCGACGCCGCCGAGATTCGTGAAGTTCAATTCCCGCGCTTCATCGCTAATGCAAGGAGCATCCAGCACTGTGCCAACCAACGACCAAGTCCCCGAACTGATGAATGCCCAGTCATCGCCCGCCGCCGGAATCCCCGCAATCGCCGAAGCCGTGTCGTGGCTGGCGGGAACGATTACCTTCGTCTCTCGAAAGGCAGGAAGCTGAGAGAGCTCCCCCGCTAAATCTCCAAGCACCGAACCGCTGGGAACTATTTCAGGCGCCGCCGCGACGTCCAATCCGAGCTCGCTGAAAATCTCCTCACACCACGAATGTTTTCCCAGTGCAACAAGCCCCGTGTGCGTCGCATTTGTAAATTCGCTCACACGCTTGCCGCTCAAACGAAAGCTGATGAACTCTGGAAGATTCACCCAGGGCGAGTGCGTTCCGAAGCCGGCGAGTTTGTCGGCGTAGAGCTGGTACAGCGTGTTTAACCGCAGGATCTGAATCCCGGTCAACTCGTAGAGCCGCTCCGGCGGCAAAATAGAATGCACTTCGCTTTCCGCCTTATGCGTCCGAACATCTCGATAACAAAAGGGAGGCGCAACAGGTTCGCTATTCATATTTAAACGCACATAATCAACCGCCCAGCCATCTACGGCGATCGACGCGACGCCTTCAGGCGCCCGCCCCGCGCACGTTCGCAATCCCGCAACGACTCCCTCAAAGATTGTTTCGATATCCCAGCACAATCCCGCCGGCGTCGAAACCGGCCCGTTTGAAAAACGATGAACCACTTCAATTTCGGGTTCGTTTCGCTTCCATTGGAGCAACGACACACGGCAACTCTGCGCGCCAAGATCTATCGCAATCAGAGCCTTCCCGTTTGCCGCCACATCCATGGCCACGTCGTTCCTTCACCGTTTCCAGCCTTCAATCAAGAAAGCCTGCTCAGCGCAGGAACGCCTCCGTCAATCCGCCGTCCACGGGAATCAAATGTCCTGTCGTGCAGCGGGACTGTGGCCCCGCGAGAAAAAGAATCGCTGCCGCGCAATCCCGCGGGTCAATCGGCTGGTGCGTCAAAGTGCGCTTCGCATAAAACTCCGCCAGAATTAAACGCAGCTCTTCATCCGATGCGCTTTGCTCAAACGGAATCGAATACTTCTTTAGCGACGCAATCACGCGGTCGCGCGGAAACATCGTCGATCCTTTCACCACGGTCGCCGGGCTGATTCCGTTCACCCGCACTTTCGGCGCAAGCGAAATCGCGAATTCGCGCACCAGATGATTCACCGCCGCCTTGCTGGCGTCGTACGCTTCGCTTCCGCGCTTCGGCACCACCGCATTCGCCGAACTCACCAGAACGACGCTAGCGGCCAACCCCTGCTCGTTCAGTATTGTCGCCGCTTCTTCCATCAGGCGGTGATTGGCCGTCACATTGATATCCAGAGTCACTCCCCATTGCTCGTCGCTGATTTGGCCGTCCCCCGAAGACGGAAAAATCGCCGCAGTATTCACGATGATGTCCAATCCGCCGTACTCCGAAACGGTTTCGCGAAAAGCCTTCCGGATGGACTTTCGGTCTCGCACGTCGATCGCAAGCGCGATGACGCTTTCTTTTCCGCCAATTTTCTCCGCTTCCGCGGCAACTCCCTTAGCGGCTTCAAAATCCTTGTCTGCTACCACGACTTGCGCTCCGCGCTCCGCCGCGAGCAAAGCAGTCTCTCGCCCGACCCCATTCCCGCCACCAACAATCAGACAAATCCGCCGGCTCAGCTCCTTCTCAGGCGGCCGGCGCCGTATCTTTGCCTCCTCAAGCTGCCAATACTCGATCCGAAACGCCTCCGACGGCGGCAGCGCCACATAATTGGAATGCACTCTGAACGCTTCGGTCTTCGCCGCCGGCCCGGCCTGCGGCAGAACCGCGGGCTTTTCCTTCGCACCTAGCGCCGTCGCGCCTTCCATCACGTGGATGGCATTCGTATAAAATTCACCCGTGATGCGCGCTTCCGTCTTGTTTTTTCCGAAGCTGAACATGCCAATGCCGGGTACCAGCACAACCGTGGGATTGGCATCCCGCATTTTCGGCGAATCCAGCTGCGCAAACGCGGCATAGTAGCTGACATACTCTTCCCGATATTTCTTGAGCGCGCCGTCAATCGCCTCGCGCAATCCAGCCAGACCAGACTGAGGATTCCACGGCACAAACAGCGGCCGAATTTTGGTCCGAATAAAATGGTCAGGGCAGCTCGTTCCAAGATGCGCAAGCTGCTGCGCCTCCGCCGAGTTCACAAATCGCACTACTTCGGGAAGGCAATTGAAATGTCCAATCATCCGCTGCGTCGCCGAAACGCGTCCACGAATAAATGGGAAGATCTCGCAAGCCAGCGCGCGATGATTCTCAAATGTCGCCGTCCGGCTCCCGCCGAACAAACTCGTTCCGCGCTGCTCCAGATGGCCGCCCACAAACTGCCCGAGCTGATCGATGATCCTGATGGTGTTCAAGTAGCAATCGCGCTGCGTCTCTCCCCACGTGAAAAGCCCGTGCCCGCCAAGCACGACTCCGTCGCAGTCCGGCGCCTGGCTCACCGCGTCTCGCAGCAACATCGCCAGCTCGAAGCCGGGCCTTTGCCACGGCAGCCAGATCAGCTTGTGCGCGAACTCGCGGTTGAATTCTTCCATTTTCTCGCGCCCATTCGCCGACGCAGCAACCGCAATTCCCCAATCGGGGTGCAGGTGATCCACATGTTTGAAAGGAAGAAAAGCGTGCAGCGGCGTATCAATCGATGCCGCAACCGAATTGTTTCCGAAAACGCAGAGCGGATACATCTCAACCATTTCATCTTCGGCGTCCACCCCGCGATAGCGCCCGGCTAGCGCGTGTAGTTTATCCAGATAAAGCGTTGCGAACCCGTTTCGCTTGATGCTTCCGATGTCCCCGCCGCTCCCCTTGATCCAAAGTACTTTTTTTGACGCGCCGTCCAGTGGATCGGCATCCGTAATCTTTGAGCTGGTGTTTCCTCCGCCAAAATTCGTAATCCGGAGATCCGAACCGAGCAGATTTGACCGGTAACGAAGTAACTCGGCGTCATCCAGACCGCCGGCAACGCGCTCATCCCACCGATCTTCCAGATAGCGCAACTTTTCTTGGATCTTCATCGGAAATCCCTGCCCACTAAACGATATTCCGCAGATTGTGGACCCGCGGAAATAGCGCGACGAAACCTCGAAACCATACGTCAACCGTACCATCCCCGCAATAGTCTCGTCATTTCGATAGATGCGCCGCTTTTGTGTTGACCCGGCAGCCCATCAAATCTAGAGTCGCTCTCCATGCCTGGCCGTCTTCTTCTCGACTGCCCAGCAAAAGCTAGCTGATGACGCGTTGTTTTGTTTCGGAAAGGATTCCGCTTGGGGCCAAATCCTATTCTAGGCGTTTTCTTCCACTGGTTGGGTGGGCTGGCTTCCGGCAGCTTCTACGTTCCGTTCCGCAAAGTAAAAAACTGGGCTTGGGAAACCTACTGGCTCGTCGGCGGTTTTTTCAGCTGGATTATCGTGCCTTGGATCCTGGCGATGTGGATGACCAGCGATCTAATCCACGTTCTTCGCGAAGCGCCGCGCAGCAGCCTCTTTTGGGTGTACACCTTCGGTGTACTTTGGGGGCTTGGCGGGCTTACCTTCGGCCTGACCATGCGTTACCTCGGCATGTCGCTCGGCATGGCCGTCGCTCTCGGCTACACGGCCGCTTTCGGCACGCTGATGCCTCCCATTTTCCGCGGGCAATTCGCAACGGAAGTCCTCGGTACAACCTCCGGACAAATTATCCTCGCTGGAGTCGCCGTTTGCATGGTGGGAATCGTCTTTGCCGGCATGGCTGGGATGTCCAAAGAAAAGGAATTGTCCGAAGAACAAAAGCGCGCGTCAATAAAAGAGTTCAACCTCAAGAAGGGGCTGCTGGTCGCCACCTTCTCTGGCGTGATGAGCGCCTGCTTTGCCTATGGCTTGGCTGCAGGTGATCCAATCAAGGCAATCACGCTTCGCCACGGCACGCCCGTTCTCTGGCAAGGGCTTCCCGTCCTGGTTGTCGTTCTTCTGGGTGGATTCACGACAAATTTTATATGGTGCGCGATCCTGAACGTCCGCAACCGCACCGGATATCAATATTTCTCCTCTGAGCTTCGCGGACCTGTTCCAGCACGGAGTGATGAACCCATTCTTGAAAACGTGATCGACGCACCGGCCGAAGAAATGGCCGTAGAGCGAAGGTTGCAAGAGGCCAGTCCTTCGAGAGCGCCAATGCTCTCCAACTATTTCTTTTCCGCTCTTGCCGGAACCACCTGGTACTTCCAATTCTTCTTCTATACGATGGGCGAAACGCAAATGGGCCGCTACAAATTCTCCAGTTGGACGCTGCACATGGCCAGCATCATTATTTTCAGCACACTCTGGGGCATTGCCTTGAAGGAATGGAAGGGAACCAGCCAGCGAACAAAATGGCTCGTCGGACTGAGTCTTTTTGTCCTGGTTTCATCAACCGTTGTCGTGGGCTATGGAAATTACGTAGGCGTTGAAAGGCCGGCAACAAGCTCCTCCGCTAGCCGATAGCGTTGTGTCAGCCCGATTAGGAGAGCTACATGCCTCGAACTGCATTTCGTTTGCGAATAAAAGCGGGCAAGGAAGAGGAATATGAGGCTGCACATAAAAATGTTTGGCCAGCGTTACTGGCCAAATTAAAAGAAGTCGGCATCTCGAAATACTCGATCTTTCGCAGGGAGCAAGATCTCTTCCTGGTCATGCAGGTCGAAGATTTCGACGCCGCGTGGCGCGCCCTCGATCAGGACCAAACGAATTTGAATTGGCAACAGGAGATGTCCCGGCTCTTCGAGCCCGTCCCGGGCCTGAAACCCGGCGAGAAATTCGCCATGATGAAAGAAGTGTTTTATTTGGAGTAACCGCACGGCGGGGAAAATCTCTTTGCCGCAGCTTGTTGGCCATCGATGTTCAATGAAGGCAGTCTGAGGTGCCCGGATTGCCTGCCAGAGCGGCAGAGCGTATATTTGCGTGCGGCTGGCAAGGCAAGCCTGGAAATTCAAGCCAAAGTTTTATACCGACTCTCCGGAGGAACCGTGAAGAAATTTTGTGGACTGGCGTTCTGCTGTTTGCTCCTTGTGGCGATCCCCTCGCCCGCTCAGGCTCCGGGACTTTCTGGAATGTACGCGCAGATTCGCGCGGAAGAGACCAATCATTCGAAAATTATGTGGATCATCCACGAGATTGCCGACGTCCACGGGCCTCGCGTGACGGGCACGCCTAATTTGAAAGCTGCGGACGATTGGGCGATCGAGACTATGAAATCTTGGGGATTGGAGAATACGCATCTGGAGCCGTGGACGTTCCAGCCGCCCAGCGCCGCCACACCCGTGCCCGGTTGGGAAAATATGGAGCTTTCCGCAGTCGCGGTTGCTCCGTTCCACGGCCCGCTGATGGTGGAGCCGCTGGCCTGGACGCCTAGCACGAATGGCGTCGTCACCGCCAAAGTCATCCGTCTCGATCCGCCGGGATTGGAGCTGCCGCGGGGCGGATTCAATTTCTTCGGAGGCGCGCCTCCCCCGCCGGAGCCGAAATGGGCTGCGCCGCCCATGCCAAAGGTGAAAACTCCGGAGCCAAAACAGCCGACGCAAGAGGAGCTGGACGCTTACCTCAATTCCATGAAGGACAAAGTCCGCGGCACGATCGTATTTGTCGGAAAGCATGTCGAAGTCGAGGAGGACATGAATCCCGCGTCGATGCGGCGTCCCGAAGAGGAATGGAAGTCGCGCTTTGATGCCAAGAATCCCCGGCCGTTCCGCTTCCCCGAAAGGCCGAAGCTTCCGGAAGGGCAGTTAACTCGGCAGGAAGTTTCGCGGCAGGTGGATCAGTTCCTTGTGGACAACGGAGCCTTAGTGCGGGTGAATGATGCGGGACGGGCGCATGGCGTCATCGTGGCGCAACAAAATGGAACTTACGATTGGACGAGAGCCGTTCCCACGCTGGTGATGCGCAATGAAGACTATGGGCGAATTTCGCGAATCATGGACGATGGAACGCCGGTGACTCTGCGCGTCAATATCCAGAACAAGGAGTATCCCGAGGGCACGACATCGTACAACGCTATCGGCGAAATCCCGGGCACGGATAAGAAAGATGAGATCGTCATGCTCGGAGGGCACTACGATTCGTGGCATGACGCAACTGGCGCTACCGACAACGGCATCGGTTCATCCATGATGCTCGAAGCAGTGCGGATTTTGACGGCCCTTCACATAAAGCCGAGACGGACGATTCGGATCGCGCTCTGGAGCGGTGAGGAAGAAGGCTTGCTCGGTTCGCTCGCGTACGTGCAGCAGCATTTTGGAAGTTTTGAAAATCAAAAGCCGGAGTACGCGAAACTGGACGCATATTTCAACATCGATTCAGGGACTGGCAAGCCGCGCGGCGCGGGCATATTCGGGCCCGCGGGCGCAGCTGACATGGTGCGCGATGCGATGATGCCATTTGAGGATTGGGGATTTACTGGAGTTATCAAGTCAGACAGCCGAAGAACCGGCGGCACTGACAGCACTTCATTTAACAACGCGGGCCTGCCGGGAATCGGCTTGGCGCAGGATCCCTTTGATTATGGCTCTTTCACGCATCACACGAACCTCGACACATACGAACGAATCTATGAAGAAGACGTGAGAGAAGGCGCGGTCGAGATTGCCTCGGCGGTTTACGCGTTTGCGATGACGGACCAGATGGTGCCCCGCTTCAAGGATTCGGAAATGCCGAAGCCCGAGCCGGAACCGGGGCCGGGAACGGAAGCGACTCCGGTGCGGCACGTCCCTCCAAAGTGACGCGGTCAGCCAGGCCGCTCTATTGGGTAATGTTGAAGCTCGCGTGGAGCGACGCTGTAGAGTCGCCGCCGGCCCACACGTCGAATTCGGAGGGTTCTTCGACCCAGCCTTTTTTCGCCGTGCTCCAGTACGTTAATTCGTCATTCCCCAGTGAAAAGTGGACGGTCTTTTTCTCATGAGCTGCAATCGTGATGCGCTCAAAACCCTTGAGCTCGCGGACGGGGCGCGAATCGCTGCCGTAACGCTGGTGAATGTAGAGCTGAGCGACTTCGTCGGCGGAAGTGTTGCCCGTATTTTCCACGTCGACGGAAACGTCGATCGTTTCGCCGGGCTTGATCTCCGTCCGGCTCAACCTCAAATTTGAAAAGTTGAATGTGGAATAGCTGAGGCCATAACCGAATGGATAAAGCGGCGTGCTCTCTTCATCCCAGTAGCGCTTGCCCTCATTATCCGGAGCCTGCGTGGTGTTGTGTGCGTAATACATCGGCACCTGCCCGACGTCGCGCGGCCACGTGATGGGAAGTTTGCCGCCGGGAACGGCGTCGCCGTAGAGCAGATTGGCGACGGCATTGCCGCCCTGCGTGCCCGGATACCAGACATCCAAAATTGCAGGAATGTGGCTCGAGGCCCACTTGATATTAAGAGGGCGTCCGTTCAAAAGGACAAGGACGCTGGGTTTGCCGGTCTTGGCTATGGCTTCGAGGAGCTGCTCCTCGCGGCCGGGAAGCTCAAGCGAGTCGCGCGAGGCGGCCTCGCCGCTCATATTCTGCGCTTCGCCAAGAACCAGAATCGCGAGGTCGGATGATTGCGCGAGGCCGACGGCTTTGGACATCTCGTCTTTGGCCTGTTCTGGCGTCCAGGCGGGTGGCGTCTTCAAATGGAAAATGGCATCGAAGAATGAAGGAAATTTGCGGTGGATCTGGACGCCGGGAGCGTAACCAATTTCGGCTTGCGAGCCAAGTTTGTTGCGAAGACCGGCAAGCACAGTCACGGTTTCCGGAAGATCGTACTGGAAAGTCCAGGAGCCGATGGTATCGATCTGCGAATCGGCAAGCGGGCCGATGACAGCGATTTTTTTGTACGCGCTCTTGCCCAACGGCAGGAGACTGTCTTCGTCACGAAGCAGGACCGCGGTGCGTTCGGCGGTGAGGCGAGCGGCTGTGCGATGTTCCGGCATCGCGAGGACTTCCTTGGAACGAGCTTCGTCCACGAAGGGATGATCGAAGAGGCCGAGGCGGAATTTCATTTCGAGGATGGGGCGAACGGCGTCATCGATTTGCTGTTCGGTGATTTCGCCGCGTTGGACGGCGGTGGGGAGGCTCTTTGAATAGGCCGTAAAGCCGAGGGCCATCTCCATATTTACGCCGGCTTTAAACGCGTCGAGGCCCGCCTCGTAAACGTCCTTGGCGAAGCCGTGAGTTTCGAGGCTTTTCACGGAGTTTGCGTCGCTGACGACAAAACCGGTGAATTTCCATTGGTCACGAAGGACGTCATGAAGAAGCCAGCGATTGCCAGTGGCGGGGACGTCGTTCAGATCGAGGTAAGCGCTCATTGCGGAGCCGATACCGGCTTTGACAGCGGCGTCAAACGGACGGAGATAGACGTTGTAGAGCTGAGAATCGGAAAGATAGGCTTCGTCGTAATCTCGCCCGCCGATGGCGGCGCCGTATCCTGCGAAGTGTTTCATGCACGCCAGGATGTGATTGGGCGCGCCGATGTAATCGCCCTGGAAGCCGCGCACCTGCGCCGCAGCCATTGCCGAGCCGAGATAAGGATCTTCACCGGCGCCTTCGACGATACGGCCCCAGCGCGGATCCCGCGCGATATCCAGCATGGGCGCGAATGCCCAATCAATGCCGACGGAACGGGCTTCCATGGCTGCAACCGATTGCGCACGCCTCACAGCGGCAGGATCCCAAGAAGCGGCCATGGCGATCGGCACAGGAAAGATAGTGCGAAAGCCATGAATGACGTCGAAGCCAAAGATGAGGGGAATATGCAGGCGTGTGTGGTCAACGGCGAGATGCTGGAGCCGATTGACCTCGGCGGGGTTGGTGACAAAGAGCACTGAACCGAGATGGCCCGTGGAGACGGCGTCATCAATTGTTTTCTGAGGCCGGAACTCGAAGAGCTGGCTGAGTTGACCGATCTTTTCCTCGAGCGTCATCTGCTTAAGCAGAGCATCCACACGCAGCCGAACCGCTGCGTCATCGGGAGGAGCGCTGGAAGAGGTTTGAGCGAGAGTGGGAGTTGTTGAGACGAAAATGAGAGTAGCTACAAGCAGAAAGGCAGAGAATCTTTGGGCGAATATCGCTACACGGCGGGACGCGAATTTCTTTTTCACTCAATGCCTCCGAAATGCGGTGCCATCCTAACGAGATTGCGTGGAGCCTTGCCAGAAGAAAATTCGAGGAGTGGAGATGGGGTTGCCGCGCAGGTAGAAGCAACAGCGGGGCGCGGATGGGCGCGGGATTTGCGAGAGGCGCGAGCTTAGCAGGCGACGAGGTGGAACGGTCGCAAACGAGCCTGTGCGCAGCGCAAGCCGGTTGGATGGCCGGAAGCCCCCCAGGTTTTCCATAAGTGTTCATTTTAAAGGAAGTTAAAGTGCTTTGTTTTGTATCAGTTTTATAAGTGTTGATTCTAAATAACTTGCTGGCGCACATTCGCACGAAAATTATGCAAGTATGCGGATTGTCTTGTAAGTGTTGCGAATAAGCGAGTTAGGTCGCAAGAGACGGACACTAAGAAAGCCAAAACTCGAACCAGGAGATTGATGTTTTTTCGGGCGCAGGACGAAGGCGAGGAAGCGTTGGCAAAGAGCCATCGCGAGATTACCCAACAAACACTATACGCGAGGAATAACGTTGTGTCAAGCGAAAAGACGGAAATTGTCAAAGCTTTTTTAAAATGTCCCCTTGTTTCATCCGACTAGGATGACCTCTTTCCCTAGATTGGCGAGTAGTCAAGGAATGTACACAGAGGAGCGGCGGCAAGCCGCAGTATTTCGAGAGACGCGAATAAGTCCTGTGTAGTTAACAACATAGGGCCAGCGACTTTCTTCAACAAGCTGGGTTAGAGGACTAAGGGTCGGTGGGCGCGTGGTGCGCCTCCGGGGTATTCCAGCAGGAAAGGAATGAAAGCCATGAATGCAAGGAAGTGGTTAAGTGGCACAATTGCGCTCGCACTGGTTGCCTTTGCCGCAGGATGTGGGGCGGGAAGCACGACCACGCAGCCCGTACTGCCGCAGTCGGCAACTGTGTTTGTGTCCGGCACAGATGCGCCTCTGCCCAGCGTTGTTTCGTTCAAAGTAGACGTTTCGGGAATCAGTCTCGCGGAAGGCATGGGCACTCCCGTAACGGTGACCACTGGCCCGCAGACGGTGGACTTTGCCAGACTGAACGGACTCCATACCCTTTTAGACTTGAACACGATTCCGGCGGGAACTTACGACACGGTGATCGTTACACTGGCAAATCCAGAAATCGATTACCTGAACGTGACGAACCCGCAGACGAATCCCCCAACGCGGCCGACCATCAGCTCTCTAAACGGAACAACGACACCCCCGGCGACGCTTTCGACCTCGACGGTAACGATCAGCTTGAGCACTCCACTGGTGGTGCAAGCAGGAGACGTAATCGGGTTGGGCTTCGAATTCAACATCCGGAAGTCGGTGGCGGTTGATATGAACGGGCAAATCACGGGCGTCGTGAATCCAAACTTGAATGTAAAGGCGATTACGCCGAGCGATGCGGATGCCTACATCGATGAATTCACCGCGGGTGTGACAACCATCAACGCTCCCGGAAATTCCTTCACGATACAAGGGCCGCACGGCCGGGCGTTTACGGTGAATGTGAACGATCAGACGGAATGGGAGGGCAGCGAGACGATCAATGATTTGACAACTTCGTCGATCGTGCTCATTTCCGGGACGTTGGACCGGACCGCAGGGACATTCCTGGCGGACACGGTGGCAATCCTTTCGCAGAACAAGTTCTACGCGGGGGGATTAATCACTTACGTGGATCCGCCCGTGAACACGGCGCAGGATTTTGACTTGTACGTGCGCAACGTGCTGCCTGCGGGAACAGGGTTCAACTCAGGCCAAATCTCGACGATTGACCTGACCGGCAACGAAAAGTACTTCATCTACTGGATGCACAACGTGTTCGCCAGCGCGCGTTGGAGCAATATTTTCTTTAATTCGGCGTTACTCGTTCCCGGACAGCGCGTGACGATTGGCGGACCATTCGCAAATGGCGCCGTTACCGTGAAGCGCGTGGTGCTGCGGCATGAGGGCCACACGGGCACACTCGTAGCGAACAGCGTGAATGTCGGCGCGAGCACCTTCCAGTTCAATTCGAATGGGTTGGTGGGCGTGCTGTTCAACGGGCCCGTAACGGTCTATGTGACGCCGTTCACGAGGTTTGGCGGAGGGCTGACGAGTCTGCAAGACCTGACGGGCAACCCGACGAACCCGCTGCGAGTAGTCGGCCTGGTGCTGAAGGATCCCATCAGCGGCCAGCCGGTGTTCGTGGCCCGGAGCGTGGTGGAGTTGACGAACTAACGGCCCGAACTGCAAACCAGACAACCAATTCAACCGCGGCGGCCACTCCGAGAGATCGGAGTGGCCGTTTGCTTTTGTGCGGACGCTGAACAAGGCCAAACCGAGCTGCTGAATCGCTAAGCCTGAAAGATCAGACTGGAGCAAGTCAGGCCGGACTCGGCTTTTTGGAGTTCGGAGATGTCGAGTGGAGTGACGTGAAAGCCGCGGGCTTCGATGCGGCCGCGGGTGTGCGGGAACGATGAAGGGAAGATGATAGTGCCACCGAAAGCGAGGGCGTTGGCGGCATGGGGCTCGGGGGGATCCACGTCGATCCAGTCGTAGCCGGAAAAAGGGGTTGGATCAAACCACGAGCGGTTGGCGAGAAGCGTATTGCGGCCAAGCGACGTTACGGCGGACTTGAGATGGAGGCAGCCTGTGACGGGGACGGCGAGGACTTCGTAATGATAAGGCTTAAGAATGGCGGCGAGTTGGCGGATGCCTTCGGCGTTGCTGCGTTTGGAGAGGCCGACAAAAAGCTTGCGGCCGATGCGGAGGACGTCTCCGCCTTCGAGAGTGCCGGGAAGCTCGACGTGCTCCAGCTTGCGAAATTTGGAGATGGCTTTGGCGAGCGAAGCGGCTTCCTGGCGGCGTGTTTCCGTGCCGAGCGGAAAAATGACGGCGAGCTCGTCGAGGACGATCGCAGGATCTTCGACAAACATGGAATCGGGGAGAAGAGGCTCGGCGGGGAGGGAGACAAGGCGGGCGCCTAGTTTTGTGAGGAGTTGCTCATAGGCGCGGTGCTGTGCTTGAGCGGTTTGTAGATCTATCGGCCGGCGCGAAATGTAGCTCAGTTCGCAATTCACGAGAGAAGGACTGACCGCCCGGGTGATAGCAGTGAGCATTTTCGAAACCAAGTGTACACGAGAGGCGAGCGAAGGATTGAAGCGCGGGTGCGAAGAAGATAGACTCGGCGCGCGACAAACGGCGAGGGAAAACGGGATGAGAGTGTTTCGGGTAATCGGGAGCGGAGCCACAGCGTGCGCGCTAGTACTTGGCGCATACGGCGCTGCGCGGGCTGAGAGGGCGCAGGACAAGACTGCCGCGGCAGTGGACGAAGTGTTCGCAGATTTCACAAAGCCCGGATCGCCAGGATGTGCGGTGGCAGTCTATAGAAACGGCCGGATCATCCAAGAGCGGGGTTATGGCCTTGCGAACGTCGAAGAAGATGTGCCGATTACGCCGCAGACCGTCTTCGACATTGGGTCGACTTCGAAGCAATTCACGGCGGCGAGTATTTTGCTGCTGGAAAAACAGGGAAAACTTTCCGTGAACGACGACGTGCGGAAATACATTCCCGAGCTGCCGGACTACGGCCAAAAAATCAGCATTCTGCAGCTTCTGAATCACACGAGCGGGTTGCGAGATTATTTGACGCTGATGGATCTGGCGGGCATCAACACGGACAGCGTGACGACGGATGAAGACGCGTTGCAATTGATTACGCGGCAGAAGGCGCTGAACTTCGCACCCGGGAGCGACTGGCTCTACAGCAATACGGGGTTTTTTCTGTTGTCGGTCATTGTGAAAAGGGTGAGCGGGAAGACGCTGCGCGAGTTCGCGGCGGAAAACATATTCAATCCGTTGGGCATGACGCACACGCAATACCGCGATAATCACACGGCTCTGATTGCGAATCGCGCGATGGCCTACGATCCGAAAGAAACCACGGACGGGTACAAGCTGGATGTTTCCTATTTCGAGCAGACGGGCGATGGTGCGGTGCACACGTCGGTCGAAGATTTGCTGAAATGGGATGAGAATTTTTATAGCGGAGAGGTCGGCGGGCAGGAATTCCTAGCGGAGCTTCAAGCGCCGGGGAAGCTGAACACCGGCAAAGTGCTGGATTATGCGAAAGGATTGTCTATCCGCGATTATCGCGGGTTGCACACCGTGAGCCACGGCGGCGCATGGGGCGGCTACCGTGCGGAACTTTTGCGATTTCCGGAGGAGCATTTTTCCGTGGCGTGCTTGTGCAACCGTGGAGACGCAAATCCTTCGCGGCGGGCGCAGCGGGTGGCGGACATTTACCTGGGCGCGATGATGAAGCCGAAGGATGAAAAAAAAGAGGCGGAGCGCGAACGGAACAAACCCGAAGCAAAAGAAATTCCCTTAACCGTGGAGCAGATTCGGCCGTACACGGGCGACTACTGGAGCGGCGAATTGGGAGTCACGTACCGCCTGGGAATTGTGGATGACAAATTGAAGGTCGTAGCCATGCTGGACGGCGGTGGATTTCTACACAACAGCACGCTGCCTGCGAATGCGTTTGGGGCGACAGCGACGGATGAATTTGTCTTGAGCAAAACACCGCTCAAAATTCACTTTGAGCGGGATTCGAACCACGCGATCAGCGGATTTAAGCTGGATGCGGGGCGGACGCTGGGAATGATTTTTACGCGCCATGGCGACGCGGGCAAGTAGGAGGATCGATGGAAGCTGGAGCGGAGTCGAGTTCGATGAGGCGGGCCGCAGCGGTACTAGTGATCGTGCTGGGCGGGGCTGCGTTGTGGTGGATAGGCGGCAGCGGATCAGACGTCGAGGCATCCAAAGCCGCCTTGTACAAGGGCGTTGCCGCGGAGCAAGTGGGAACCGGAGCAAATGATCCGCGATTGAAAGGCGCGAATCGCTTCGAAGAAGGCGGCTGGATTTATGTGCATCTGGAAGGTGATCCGGCCGCGATCGGTTTTCAGCACGGCTACTTGCTGGGGCCGGAAATCGAGGATGGCTTCGCGGCGGTCAGCGCGGGGATGATGCATGAGACGCAGCGCGACTGGGCATTTTTTCGCAAGGCCGCGCACGAAATGCTCTGGCCCAAGATCGACGAGGAATACCGTCGAGAGCTGCAAGGAATCGTGGATGGATTGCACGCCCGGACGGATTCGAAGCTGGACGTGGACGATATTGTGGCGATGAACGCGTTCGAGGAGCTGCCAGATTACTACGTGCCGTGGCTCAACAAACAAGAGAAGGTGGCGCATGCGCCGAATCTAAAGAGCCCGGGAAATTGCAGCGCGTTTGTTGCGACGGGAAGCTGGACAGAGGGCGGGCAGATCGTCATGGCGCACAATAATTGGACGAACTATGTGAATGGAGAACGCTGGCGAATCGTTTTCGACATCGTGCCGAAAGCCGGCTACCGCATGTTGATGGATGGATTTCCGGGAGTAATCGCCAGCGACGACGATTTTGGAATCAACAGCGATGGTTTGATGGTCACGGAGACGACCATTACGCAGTTTGAAGGATGGGATCCCGACGGGAAGGCGGAATTCGTGCGCGCGCGCAAGGCGATGCAGTACGCGAGCTCGATCGACGATTACACAAAAATCATGCTCGATGGCAACAACGGGGGATACGCGAATGACTGGCTGCTCGGCGACCGCAAATCCGGAGAAATCGCGCAGCTTGAGCTTGGACTGAAGGCCTACAAACTGTGGCGCACGAAGGACGGCGCGTACGCCGGATCGAATTGGGCGCGCGACCCTAAAGTACTGCGCGAGGATGCACCGCAGTTCGAATCGAACAATCTCGAGACTTCGCCCAATGCGCGGCGCGTGAGATGGGAGCAATTGCTGAAGGAGAATAAAGGCAAGATTGACGTGAGCCTCGCGGAGAAAATGCTCGGCGATCACATCGATAGTTACCATCAACGACCGGAAACGAACGAGCGGACACTTTGCGGGCACGTGGATACTTCGCCGCGCGGAATCGATATTTGGGGATGGGGACCCTATTTTCCGGGTGGAGCCGTGCAGGGCAAAGCCACGGATTCAGAAATGACGAAAGAGATGAAGCTGGTGGCGCGGGCAGGGCATCCCTGCGGAGAGGATTTTCTCGCAAAACCGTTTCTCGCGGCGCACCCGGAGTATGCCTGGCAGGCGCCTTATTTGCACGATATGAAGGCCGGACCGTGGACGGAATTTCATTCGGGAGAGACGGCGGAGCCGCAAAAATAGGATCAAGCGGGCTATCTTGCAGATTTTAGGGTGCGCCAATTCCCGTGCCTGATTTTGGGGCGCGGACACCGTGCGGCGATTTAAGGCCAGCGCGTCGTTTGCGCAAAATGAGAAAGCAGCAGAGTCGTGATAGTGATGCCCGCGCCGAGAAGCATTCCGGCCAAGACCAGACCAACAACTCCAATGGGAATCCAGAATCCGGAACGCTTCGGGGTCGGTTCACTCGCAGATGTCGCCAATCCGATAAATGGGATTGCCGAGACGGGTTCGACAGCTGCGTCCTGTGCCAGCATTGGAGCGGGGACCTCGGAGCCCTCCGCCGGAGCCAACAAGCAGTATCCTTTGCGCGGGATGGTCTCGATATATAGAGGCTTGTCCGTGGAATCGCCCAAGACCTGACGAAGTTTGTTGACGGTGGTATTGACGTTGGCGTCGTAGTTGACGTGCGTATCGGCTGGCCAGAGCCGTTGCCGCAATTCCTCGCGGGTGACGACCTCACCCTGTTTTTCGAGGAGCGCTACGAGGACTTGATACACCTTGCCCTGTAGCTTTAGACGAGAGCCATTCCTGGTTACTTCCTGCCGCTGGTGATCAACCTGAAATGGACCAAAACGAATAAAACGCGAGCCTACTGGAGGCGCGAGAGTTGAACGTCCGTCCATCCCGGAGTCCATCGTTGGGATAACGTTCAGAGTCATACACCCCATCCTTTATAGAGATTAGACGCGCGAATCGTCTAGGTGTTTGCTGAAGAATACGAAATTCTTGGAGATAAGTTTCTACTTTTGTTCTGAAACGAGATCAGGTAGGAAAAAAAAGCGCGAAAGAACCTCACGGTGCGAATCCAAAGCCGGAAAGGACGAAATGATTTCGAATTCTACGAAAATGTAGATAAACATTGCCCGAATACGAACATTTGTCCGCAAATGGGACGTCGATTCTGCCCTGCACAACTCTCCGCATCGGATGCCCCAACCGAACAGGCGGACCCAATACCTCAGAATTACAAAGCGGCTTGAGGCGCTTCGGCGGGGGGAATTCTGAATATTAGAGGAGAAAGCGGAGATGCGCGACTCGCCTTTTTTGTCGCGAAACGTCAGAACGGATAAGGTATCGACAATCGAAAACGGAGTGCTCAAATCATGAGAGCTACGTGGCTCTGCGCCATATTGGCCATAGTTTGCATAGGGATCACAGAAACGGCGCGGGCGAATCAAGCGACAGACAAAGCAGCCGTAACTAAAGAAGCGAACACTGCGTACGAGGCGAAGGATTGGCAAAAAGCCGCGCTGCTTTACGAGCAAATAACCGTGGGGGAAGCCGGGAATCCTCGAGTTTGGTATCGCTTTGCGACTTCGCTGCACGCAATCGGACAAGAGACAAAAGCGATTGCGGCGTATCAGAAGGCGCTGGACGCAGGCTTGCCGCAGGCGCTCGGAAACTACCAGCTTGGATTGGTGTACGAATCGCTGAAGCAAAATGAAAAAGCGCTGGAATTTTTGCAGAAGGCGGTAGAGCAGGGATTCAATCAGCCGGGGCAGTTCGACGTGGATTCTGAACTTGCTGGCTTGCGCAGCGACGCTCGATTCTCAAAACTCGTCGAGCAAGCGAAGCGGAATCAGAAACCATGCGCTGACTCGGCGGAAAATCGCCGATTTGATTTTTGGCTGGGAGAATGGAATGTGGTGACCACGCACGGAGAAGCGCCGGCCGGAACCAGCAAGATCGAGCTAATTCTTGGCGATTGCGTGGTGCAGGAAAACTGGACGAGCGGAGGAAATTCCGGCTACACGGGCAAGAGCTATAACATTTACAATAAGTCCCTAAAACGCTGGGAGCAGTATTGGGTAGATAGCGCGGGGGGAAACATTTTTTTCTACGGCGGGCTGAAGGACGGCGTAATGGGTTACTGGACCGACGGCATTCCGCAAACGAACGGAGCCAAACTTAGGCGCCACTTGCAGTTTTTCAAACTCGGTCCGGACACCGTGCGGCAGTTCAGCCAGGGATCCACCGACGACGGAAAAACGTGGCACGTCGAGTACGACCTTACCTACCACCGGAAAACGCAGGCAGCGAATTGAAGCCCGCGCCTAGTTTCCTGCGCTCGGTGCATCCGCCGGCAGAGTCATGATCTCGACGCTCGACGGAAATTGCTTCGAGCGATAAATGTGTTGTGTAGCTTTCTGGTAGTCGGATTCTTTCGCTTCGAAAATATTCGGCACAAATTTCTGCGGGTTTCGGTCATAGAGAGGGAACCAGGTGCTTTGGACCTGGACCATGATGCGGTGGCCTTTTTTGAAGACGTGATCCTGCGAATGTAAATCAATTGTGAAGGGCGTGACGACGCCGGGGTGGATCGGTTCCGGTCTTTCAAAAGATTTGTAGTACCGGCCGCGGAAAATCTCATCGGAAATCATCAGTTCATAGCCTGAGAGTTTCCAGTCCTCCGGATATTTTTGCGGGTAGACGTCGATCAGCTTGACGACCCAGTCGCTGTCGCTGCCAGTGGTCGAGGCGAAGAGCCTTGCGGTAACCTGGCCTGCGAGCCTAACGTCCTCCGTGAGATCATCGGTTTGCCAGGTCAGAACGTCGGGGCGGTCATCGACGAAGCGCTGGTCCTGCACCAGCCAGGTATACCAACCGCCGGGATGATCCTCCGGATAGGTCATGTCAACGGGGCGATGGCGATACGGAACGGGATGCGCCGGATCGCTGACGTAGCTGTCAAATGCGGAAGTGGATTCGGCTTTCGGTGGATCGAAAGAGAGCTTGCCGTCCTCGTGAAAAAAGAGGTTGTGGACTTGCGCCTGGCGTGGAGGCCAGGAATCGTATTGAACCCAATTGTCGCTGCCCGATTGGAAGAGCAGAGCTTCCTTGAGTGGCAGTGTGCCTTTCTCTTTGAGCCAGTAGGCAAACCAGGGTGCTTCGATTTTTTCCCGGAAATAGAGAGACGTATCGCTGCCAAATGGAATTTCGCCGAGCGACTTGCCGAGCCCGCCGCCCCAGCCACCGTGATTCCAGGGTCCCGCGACGAGATAATTGAGATGTTTTGAATCGGATTTCTCCAGGCGCGCGTACGTTGAGATCGGACCGTAAAAATCCTCCTGGTCCCACCATCCGGCGACATTGAGGTTGGGAACGGTCGGTTGCTTCAAGCCGTAGGCTACCGCATGGTGCTTCCAGAACTCGTCGTAACTAGCGTGGGCGACAAAATCGTTCCAGGTCGGTATCTTCTCGTGGAAATATTTTGCATTCGCGTTCGAGAGCGCGCCCAGGCGCAAATAAAAATCGTAGACGTCGAAACGGTCGAAATCAAAACTGAAGTTTTCATTCGAGGATTCCAGCAGCGCGGTGTACTCGAAGGCGTAACTCAGGCGGAAAGCGCCGTTGTGGAAGAAGTCGTCGCCGAGCCAAGTGTCGCCCATGCACGCTTGTTCGGAAGCGGCTTTTAGCGCGGGATGCGGATGAATCATTCCCATGTCGACGAGGAAACCGTCGTAGGAAATGCCGTCGAGCCCCACGCGGCCGTTGTTGTTCGGAACGTTTTTTACGAGCCAGTCGATTGTGTCGTAAGTGTCCGTGCTTTCGTCGACGCCTTTGGGATCGCTCGGGTCATGCAATGGCCGGAGCATGACGAATTTGCCGTCGGAGCCGTAGCGGCCACGAATGTCCTGAAACGCAAAAATGTAACCGTCCGGGACCATTTCCGTGTAACGGCGGATCATATTGCTGATGCCCTTGTCCGGGCTGGAGATACCGTAAGGAGTGCGCTCGAAGAGTATGGGGAGCGGGCCGTCGGCGTTCTTTGGCGTGTAAAACTCTGTGTGGAGTTTGACGCCATCGCGCATGGGAATCATGACTTCCGTTTTGTCAAAGAGCGCGGAAAAGTCGAGGCGCTGGCGCTGTTGGGCGGTCCCAAAAAACGGAACGAGCAGAAGACCAAGGGCAACAAGGAAACCTACGGTGCTGGCGTTTTTGCGTATGGAATGCATCGAAACTCCCCATGGAATGCTGTGGATGACCGCCAGATTCCCGGCGAAAACGAGAATATCACAAGAGATTCCGCGCCATCGCTTCCAGAAATGGCGTTCGCGCGTGCTTACAATTTAATTCTCCGTCGTCGCGGGCAACAATGAGAGCACGACGCCTGAAGGGTATTCCTTCGAACGGTAAATTCGCTGAGTCGCCTTCTGAAAATCCGATTCCTTGGCCCCAAAAATGTTGAGCACGAACTTCTGCGGATTGCGGTCGATGATGGGAAACAAGGTGCTTTGCACCTGCACCATGATGCGATGGCCTTTTTTGAAGACGTGATTCGCGGTGTGGAGATCAATCGTAAATGGAGTGATGGCGTCCGGAGTAAGGGGCTCCGGTTTTTCAAAGGACTTGCGGAATCGGCCGCGGAAAACTTCGTCCGAAATCATTAGTTCGTAGCCTGAAAGCTTCCAGTCATCGGGATACTTTTCCGGATAAACGTCGATGAGCTTCACGATCCAATCCGAATCGCTGCCCGTAGTGGATGCAAATAGTTTCGCGGTCGCTTGTCCGGCGAGCGTCATGTCCTCGGTAAGTGCGTCGGTCTCCCAGGAAAGAACGTCGGGGCGATGGTCAACGAAACGCTGATCCTGCACGAGCCAGGTGTACCAGCCGCCGGGATGATCCTCGGGATACGTCATATCAATCGGACGATGGCGGTAAGGAACAGGATGGGCGGGGTCGCTAACGTAGCTATCGAAGGATCCCGACGCGGCGGTTTGCGGAGCTTCGAACGAAAGCTTACCGTCTTCGCGGAAATAGACTTCGCGCGCTGCCGCATTGTGCGGAGGCCAGGAATCGAATTGCACCCACTTGTCGCTGCCGGTTTGGAAGAGCAGCGCCTCTTTGAGCGGCAGCTTGCCTTGATTCTTCAGCCAATAGGCGAACCAGGGCGCTTCAATTTTCTGACGGAAATAAAGGCCGGTCTCGCTGCCAAAAGAGATGGGACCGAGGGATTCGCCTAAACTGCGGCCCCAGCCGCCGTGATTCCAGGGGCCGGCAACGAGATAGTTGAGGTGATCGGGATCATTTTTTTCAAGTATGTCGTAAATCTTCATGGGCCCGTAAAAGTCTTCCTGGTCCCACCAGCCGGCCACATTAAGATTCGGCACCGTGGGATTTTTCAGGATGTAGGGCATGGCCTCCTGTTTCCAGAAGGCATCGTAGTTCGGATGCGCAACGAAGTCGTTCCAGGTAGGCAGGGTCCCGTGGAGATAGTTTTTGTTTGCATTGGAGAGCGCGCCCAGGCGTAGATACCACTGGTAGGTATCAAACAGGTCGAAATCAAATTTAAAATTAGTTTTGCCCGTCTCCATCATGGTCGAGTATTCGAAGCCATAGCTCAGGCGGAACGCGCCGTTGTGATGAAAATCGTCGCCGAGAAACATGTCCGCGGGAGAAGCCTGCTCGGAAACGGCCTTCAGTGCGGGATGCGGATCGAGCATGCCCATGACGGTGAGCCAGCCGCCATAGGAAATGCCCACAAGTCCGACGCGGCCATTATTGTGAGGGACGTTTTTCACCAGCCAGTCGATAGTGTCGTAAGTGTCCGTGCCTTCGTCGATTGCATTCGGAACCTTCGGATCGCGCACCGGCCGCTGCATAACGAAAGTGCCTTCGGAACCGTAGCGGCCCCGAATATCCTGAAAGACGAAGATGTAGTTGTCGGGGATCATCTCTGCATAGCGCGTGAGGATGCGGCTGTAGCCTTTGTCGTCATCGTGAAGACCATAGGGCGTGCGCTCCATGACGATGGGCAGCGGTTCGGCGATATTTTTCGGCGCATAGATTTCCGTATGCAGCTTGACGCCGTCGCGCGCCGCGATCGTCACGTCGGTTTTGTTGAAGAGCAGAGAATAGTCAGGGGGATTTGGCTCTTGAGCTCGGCCTGTGAGCAGGAAAAGCAGCAGAATGGCGATAATCCATAGATAGACTCTGCCCTTCCATACCAAGCGCGCAAATCGCATTACAGTCCCTCCGGTGAATCTATTGCAATCTAGGGCAAGCCGGCCTGGCAGAGGATAGTACACGAAATTTAACGCGAAAGAGTCGCGGCCTCTGCTAAACTAGAGGTTGCTCGACCGCACCTGAGAACAGAGGAGATTCGTCCGGGCTGCTGGTTGTTTCAGCAGCTATTTTTGTCTTTGTAGAGGCTGCCAAGGCGCAGACCGCAGAGCGACGTAGAAATCATGAGCCAAAACATTCGCAATATCGCCATTATCGCGCACGTGGACCACGGCAAAACTACGCTGGTCGACGCCATGCTGCGGCAGAGCGGGATTTTCCGCGCCAACGAAGCGCTGGTCGAGCGCGTGATGGACTCGAACGACCTGGAACGCGAGCGGGGAATCACCATTCTCGCGAAAAACACGGCGCTCTTTTTCCATGATACGAAAATCAACATTGTCGACACGCCCGGTCACAGCGATTTTGGCGGCGAGGTCGAACGCGCGTTACGCATGGTGGATGGAGTCGTGCTGCTCGTGGACGCCAGCGAAGGGCCGCTGCCGCAAACACGGTATGTCCTTCAAAAGGCCCTGGCGGCCAAGCTTCCGCCCGTGATTGTGCTGAACAAAATCGACCGCACCGATGCGCGCACAAAAGAAGTCCTCGATGAAATCTACGATCTGTTTATCGACCTGGACGCCACCGAAGACCAGCTCGATTTTCCCGTCGTTTACACGAACGCGCGCGATGGCGTGGCGCACCGCCAGATTGGGGACAGCTCGAAGGACCTGCTGCCGTTGTTTGAGACGATTGTGAAGAACATCCCCGCGCCGCCCGGCGACCCGGATGGCGTGCTGCAAATTCAGGTCATGAATCTGGACTACAGCGACTTTCTGGGGCGCATCGCGATCGGGCGCGTGTTTAATGGCACGCTGAGACGCGGCGAGGAAGTCGGCATCAGCAAGCTGGACGGAAGGCTCCAATCCACCCGGATCACCAAGCTTTATACGTTCCGGGGCTTGGAACGCGATGAAGCCCAGACGGTTGCCGCCGGTGATCTCGTGGCCATCGCAGGCGTGGAAGGAATTCAGATCGGCGAGAGTATTACGGATCTTTCGGCGCCCGCTCCTCTCGAGTCGCTGCTGATTGACGAGCCGACGCTCGCCATGATTTTCACGGTCAACAGCGGCCCGCTTTCCGGAAAAGAAGGAAGCTACGTGACGTCGCGCGATTTGCGCGATCGGTTGCAGAAGGAATTGCTCACCAACGTTTCCATTCGCGTCGAGGATACCGACACGCCGGAATCCTTTCGCGTGCTAGGCCGCGGGGAACTTCAGCTCGCGATCCTGATCGAGACCATGCGGCGAGAAGGATTCGAATTGATGGTTGGCAAACCGGAAATAGTAGTGCGCACGGAAAATGGGCGGAAGCTCGAACCGCTTGAGCGCCTGGTGATCGACGTCCCGGAAGCATTTATCGGGATTATTCTGGAGTCGCTGGGCAGCCGGCGCGGCGAAATGCTCAAAATGAGCAATCACAATTCAGGCCGCGTGCGCATGGACTTCAAAATTCCTTCGCGCGGCCTCATCGGTCTGCGCAGCCAGTTGCTGACGGATACGCGCGGCACAGCGCTGATTCATTCGATTTTCGACGGCTGGACGGACTATGCGGGGGAAATGGCGCTGCGTCCGACCGGCGCGCTGGTCGCCGACCGCCCCGGACCATCCACAGCTTTTGCTTTGTGGAACCTTCAGGAACGCGGCGAGCTTTTCATCGGACCCGCCATTGAAGTCTACGAAGGCATGGTCATCGGTGAAAATTCGCGCGAGCAGGACATGGAAGTGAACGTCACGAAGGAAAAGAAGCAAACGAATATGCGTTCCTCCAGCGCCGACGAAGCGATTCGTCTGATTCCGCACCGCGAATTGAGTCTTGAGCAGGCCATCGAATTCATCGCCGACGACGAATTCGTTGAGATCACGCCGAAATCGATTCGCCTGCGCAAAAAAGTTTTGCAAGCTAACAAGCGCCCGCGCCGCTGGCAGGAAATTCGCGCCAGCCAGGAAGCCACACGCTGACCGCCTTTTCGCGCGGCCTAGTGGACTGATTCTTCCAGTATTTCCGCCATGTACTGCTTCCAGATCGCGGCCCAGGTGTGCGTGCCGTGACCGTGCGTGTTTTCGCTTGCCGGAATGAGGATAAAACGGCCGTGCGGCACGTTCTTGACGTCTTTTTCGGCGATTCCGAGTCCAGGCGGATTGATAAAATCGTCCGCAGAATTAATCCACATTAGCGGCGACTTGATTTTGCCGAGTTCTTGCGAGGGATCATAATCACGCGACGCGTTCACCTGGTACAAAAGATCATTCGCGTCGAGACCGCCAAGGCGCGCCTTGAAATAATCGTCGAGATATTTGTCGGCGTCGTCGCGCGTCGGAAATGCTTTCTGCATTGGAATCGGCGCGCTTCCCGCAATCAACAGCATATCCAGCGCCGTCCGCAACGCCTGTGTGGGCTCTTCCTTGTAATCGCCGGCCTTCCATTCCGGGTCATCGCGAATCGCCTCCATGACCATTTTGCGCCAAATGCGGTTGCGTCCGGCGATCTGCACAGGCAGGCACGCCAGCGGCATCAGCGCGTCCATGAAATCGGGATACGTCTCGCCCCAGACGAATGAGTGCATGCAGCCCATGGAAGTGCCCATCACCAGCCGAAGATGATTGACGCCGAGCCCTTCGCTGACAAGCCTGTAATGCGCGGCGACCATATCATCGTAATCGTATTGAGGGAAATGCGCGTGCATGCCGTCGCTGGGCTTCGACGACTTTCCGTGGCCGATACCATCCGGAAGAATAATGTAGTAGCGCGAAGCATCAAGAAGTTCGCCTGGGCCAAACAAGACCCCCGCAAACTGCGGCTGAAGAAACTGATGTCCAGTACCGCCCGTTCCATGAAGAATCAGCACGGCGTTGGTCGTGCGTCCGGTCTCGTCGCGCATCGGCTTGCCAAGCGTCGTGTAATGCAGCCGCAATTCCGGCAGTGATTCACCGGAGCGAAACTGAAAATTGTGAACGACGTAGTCGCCCTCCGTTGTTGCAGGAACCGGCGGCTGCTGCGCGGCGCAAGGCATTGCGATGAGTATCGCGGCTGCGGCCACACTTACCTGAAAATGGAATCGTCCGAAGGGGTTCAGCATCTGTCACCTCGAGGGACCAAAATCTATCACAATCCTCGCCCTGCCATTCCGCAATCAGAGCTTGTGCCGCTGCAACAGTCTGAATAGACTGCAACACGCTGAAATGATTTCCTCAATCCGAGGTGCTGCCATGCGAAAAATTCCAGGGACCGTATTTTGCGCCCTGTTGCTACCTTCTATTCTCTTGTGTCAGGAAAGGCCAAAGCTTTCTCCTGTGGTCATGGCTTTTGTAAAAGAAGATGCGCCGGTGATCGCCCTGACGCACGTGCGCGTCATCGATGGCACGGGCGCGGCAGCTCGTTCCGATCAAACGCTCATCATTGAAAATGGAAAAATTACCGCGTTGACCAGCGACGGCGCCGCCAAAATTCCCGCTGGCACGAAGGTTTTGGATCTCAGCGGCCGCTCCGTGATTCCAGGCCTCGTCGGCATGCACGATCACATGTTCTATCCCTCGCCCGGAGGCATCCCGTTGTACCCCGAACACGCCACGAGTTTCCCGCGCCTCTATCTCGCAGGCGGCGTCACTTCGCTCCGAACTACGGGCAGTCTCGAACCGTACACCGACCTGGAACTCAAGAAAGCCATCGATGCGGGCAAGCTGGCCGGCCCGAAAATACATGTGACGGGACCTTATCTCGAAGGACCGGGCGCCTTCGCTCTCCAGATGCACCAGCTCAGGGATGCCGAAGACGCGCGCCAGACGGTCGAATTCTGGATCGCGCAAGGCGCCACTTCGTTCAAGGCATACATGAATATCACTCCCGACGAGCTTTCTGCCGCGATAAAAGCGGCGCATGCGCATGGCATCAAGGTCACCGGGCATCTTTGCTCCATCGGCTTCCGCGAAGCCGCCGCTCTCGGCATCGACGACCTCGAGCACGGCATTGAAGTGGACACCGAGTTTTACCCCGAGAAAAAGCCCGGCATCTGCCCCAATCCGCGCGAGGCTGCAAAAGCGCTGCTCTCGGTCGACATCGCCGGCAAACCCATGCAGGACATGATTCACGATCTCATCGCGCATCATGTCGCGGTCACTTCCACGCTTCCAGTTTTCGAGACTTCCGTGCCGGGCCGCGCGCCGCTCGATAGCCGCGTCCTGGAAGCCATGACTCCGGATGCCCGCATCGCTTATCTGACTCGGCGCGCGCGGATTTCCGATAACGCGGCAAATTCCGATGCCGCCGCCATCTTCAAAAAAGAAATGGAATTTGAGCACGAATTCTCCAAACAGGGAGGACTCCTGCTGGCTGGTCTAGATCCGACGGGCTACGGCGGCGTGATTGCCGGCTTTGGCGATCAGCGCGAAGTCGAGCTGCTCGTCGAAGCCGGTTTCACCCCGCTCGAAGCCATCCACATCGCGACTTCAAACGGCGCGCAGTTTCTCGGCGAGCTCGATAAAATCGGCACGCTTGCGGTAGGCAAAGGGGCCGACATCGTGGTCTTGGAAGGCGATCCTTCGGCCAATATCAAGGACATCGAGAAAGTCGAGCTCGTCTTCAAGGATGGCGTCGGATACGACTCTGCAAGACTAATTGATTCCGTAAAAGGGCTGGTAGGCCTGCGGTAAACCCTGAAAAACTGAAAATTCGCTCGACACGGAAGTGCGGCGCGCACACCAATTAGGGCAGCAGGATTTTTCCGTCAGCAGCTGGAAGGGAAAGCCCGGCGAGATGCGCCAGCGTCGGCGCGACGTCGCGCATATCAATCAGTCCAAGAGAGCGCCCCGCCGGAACGCCTGGGCCAACCAAAAAGAATGACGCGTGCAGATCTGGCAAATCCGGGAGCCCTCCATGAGTTCCGCCAACTTTTGGAGTTTTGGAAAGGACCGGGCCATCGAGTGCTGTTCCAGTGCGCCAGCCGGGTTTCAAGCCAACAAAAAACGACGCAGGGGGAAATCCTCCTCGCTGGTGCAGTTGTTCCGCGTCGAGGACGCGGTCGACGCCGTTCGCGGGATCGCTCGCAACCTTGTTGAGTACTTCGCGGACCTCGGAAAGCACGGCCGCATCATTCGGATCTTTCAGCACGATCGCCGCGGAGCCGCCCGTAACCCAGGGGATCGCCTTCCAGTCCGTGATTTTCCCCTTTTCATTGACGCTGATCAGTTTCGCCTCGCGAAACAAGGGGAACAAGTCCAATTGTGCATCCGTGCGAACAAATCCATGGTCGGAAACCACAGCGATAAAAACTCTGCCTGGAGCAAGCCTCTCGGCAGTCGCGCGGATTTTGCCGATCGTGGCATCTATAGTCTCGAGTACAGCAATGTCTTCAGGGCTGAACGGCCCCGTCTCGTGTTCTATATGGTCGAGCGCGCTGAGATGAAGCGTCAAAAACGCGGGATGTTTCTTTTCAAGAATCCATTCTGTGTACTCTCCACGATTAACATCCCCTTCGGCCGAGGTATCGATCCCTCCGCGGTAGGGGCCGAGGTCCTTCCCCGCCTCCTCCAACAATCCAGGCGTGGATACCGCCCGCAATAACTTTGCATCATCCGGCGTGCTCGCCCTCCAGAACTCCGGAATGTTCCATGTGATATGCGCCCCGACCGTGACGGGCCACTGCACGCTTGCCGTCGTACGTCCCGCTCTCGCTGCGGCGTCCCACAACGTCGGCGCGCGAATGTCTTCCGTATACCAATACCAGCCGCCTTGATTCTTTTGTAGCGGATCAAAAGTTGTGTTCGCGAAAATCCCGTGCTTAGCCGGCCACACTCCTGTGACCAGGGTCGTGTGGCTCGGATAGGTAACGGTAGGCACGTCTCCCACAACTCCTTGGGCGTAGCTCCCCTCTTTCATGAAGCGCCGCAAGTTCGGCACCTTTGCTCCGCGCGCATCGGCCTCCGTAATGTAGTCCGGACGCATGCCATCCACGGAAATCATCACCATCAGGGGCGGCGGTTGCGCCTGCGGCGCAGACTTGGCGGCGATTAGGAAAATGGTGGTGCCGCCAAGGGCCAAGAAGCAAAATAGAGATGCAATTCGTTGCAACCACACAGTTCGCGAACGTGCGAGCGGTTTCATGATGCGCAAAAGAATACCCCAAATCGCTATCTGGATTTTACAAAGGCGCGATACAAGGATAAATTGTAAGGGAACAACGCTCGACTTCGCGGGGGGGCGTGGTGGCCCAATTCCAACTTTGCCCCGCGCAGGGAATGTTGTAAAGTCTAGCGCTCGTGTACAGTCCGCTGCTGAACCGTTGCTACAAAATGGCTTAGCAAACTGGTAGTGCTTTCAGGCGGAGCTTTCACTCTGAGTTAAAGGTGGAATCCGTGAATATTGGACCCTCGAATGGGGCCTCAAACTCGCACTGCAGAATTGCGGCAACGGCCACAGCGCTCCCCCCTTATACGATCACTCGCGACGATGTGAAGTATTACATGGGCCGCGTCTTTGATATCCCTGACCGGCGCCTGGAAGCCATGATGGCCATCGTGGACAACGCGCAGGTTCACAAGCGCTACTCCATCTTTCCGATCGAATATACTGTCGAGCCGCGGGCCCTTTCCAAGACTAATCAGGAATACATGGAACACGCCGTTAAACTCGGCCGCGAGGCGGCCGAAGAATGTCTGCGCCGCGCCGGTTTGCGCCCCGACGAAGTCGACCTCATCATAACCGTCTCCTGTACAGGCTTCATGATCCCCTCTCTCGATGCGCACCTCATCAATCTGATGGGCTTTCGTTCGGACGTGCGCCGCATGCCCTTTACGGAGCTCGGTTGCGCCGCGGGTGCCATGGCGCTCGGACGCGCCGCGGATTATTTGAAGGCCCATCCGGGCGGGAACGTCCTGATCATCGCCGTCGAGCTGCCTTCACTCACCTTTCAACGAAAGGACGTTTCCCAGGCGAACCTGATCTCTTCGATTTTGTTTGGGGACGGTGCCGCCGCGGTCCTGGTAAGTGGAAAATCGGAGAAGGGCCCCAAAATCCTGGTTTCGGAAACGTATACGTTCCCGGATTCCCTCGGCGCTATGGGCTTTGATTTGCGCGATTCGGGCTTTCACATTTTGCTTTCGAAAGACGTGCCCGAAATGATCGGCGCAAAAATCCGCGGCCTCATGGATGGCTTTTTAGAACGGCAAGGTCGCAAGCAAGCGGACATCAAAGGATGGATACTCCACCCGGGCGGAGCTCGCTTGCTCGGCAACGTGGAAAAAGAATTGGGACTTTGCAAATGTGATACGGCTCCCTCCTGGGACATTCTCTGCAACGTGGGCAACCTCTCCAGCGCCACAATTCTTTTCATCCTTCAGGAATGGTTGGAAAAGCGGCCCCTGAAAACAGATGAATATGCGGTGGCGGCGGCATTCGGCCCGGGTTTCAGCGCGGAATTTCTCCTCCTCCAATGGAACTGAGCGTCATTGCGTTCCTCGGCCTGCTTCTGGCCGTGGCTTTGCTTCGCATTGTCGAGCTGCAAATTTCGCGCCGTCATCAGCGCGAGATGATCGCTCGCGGCGCGGCGAAAGTAGACGAACCACTATTCCGCTGGATGGTCCTTCTTCATACCGCAGTGCTGATCGGCGCCGCCCTCGAAGTCGTATTTCTGCACCGCCCGTTTATCCCTATTCTGGCCGCGGTGATGTTCGCGATTTTCCTGGCGGCGAATGCCGTGCGCTGGTGGGTGATACGCACGCTCGGAAATCATTGGAATGTCCAGGTTATGGACTCGACCAGTCTGGGCGTGATTTCCTCCGGTCCTTTCCGCTATGTACGCCATCCCAACTACGCGGCCGTCTTTGCGGAGATGCTTTCGCTCCCCCTGATTCATACGGCCTGGATCACCGCCGTGGCCGGCTCGCTCGCGCACATAGTTGTACTTTCGATGAGGCTTTCTACCGAAGAGCGCGTGCTCATGGCGAATCCCGATTATCAAGCCACGATGGCCAACAAGCCGAGGTTTTTGCCGGGTGTTTTCTGAAAAAACGGATGAGCTTTGCTTGGTGGATTCCAACCATTGCTCTAATTGTGTTTCTCGCAACCACTCCGTCGCAAGCGCAGACAATCACAGATGGCAGCGATTCCGCGTTCACGGAGGTGCCGGAGCTGAAGGAAGGATTCCGTCTGCTATATGTGCAGAAGTACCCGGAAGCGAGGGAAAAATTCTCCGAGTGGACTTCTGCCCACCCTGCTGATCCATTCGGTTTTGTGGCTGATGCGGCGAGCTACTTGTTTGAGGAGTTCTACCGGCAAGGCGTCATGACGAGCGAATTCTTTCTGGATGACAAGAAGTTTCTGCGTGGAATCGAAGGTAAGCCTGATGCCGGGCGAATGAAGAACTTCCGAGATCAGTTGACGCAGAGCCGCAGGCTAGCCAACGGACGCCTCGCGAAAGACAAAAATGACGCTGCCGGGCTTTTTGCTCTGACTCTCGCCGCTGGCATGGAATCCAATGCAGACAGCATCCTGGAGAAGAAGCATGTCGATGGTCTCAAAAGAATGAAGGAAGCCAACGAACATGCCAAGCGGCTATTGGCGGAGCGCCCCGACGCGAATGATGCGTGGGTGGCGCCGGGCTCGGCGGATTATATCATCGGGTGCCTTTCCTCCGGCTTTCGCATGGTTCTGTGGTTTGGAGGCATCCATGGCGATAAGAAACTAGGCATGGAGCTGGTCGAAAGAACCGCCGAGAAAGGCCGCTACCTCGAACCGTTTGCAAAAGTTCTGCTAGCCTTGGCCGCCCGGCGGGAAAAACAGAATGCCTTGGCGCTAAAGCTCTTGCGCGAACTGACCGAAGAGTTTCCGGATAGCCCGCTTTTCGCGGCGGAGTACGCAAAAGCCATGGGCCGGCCGATTCCAGCGTTATTGAAGCCGAATTAGCATCGCCTGTCCGGCTAACGCTTAATATCAAATAGGTGGGCGGCCGCTAGTATTCGGTACGGCCGGACGTGTCTGACGATTCATCCCGTTGTTGCGCAAATTTCCCCGCTCTGAAACACTAAGGCGCTAACATCGCGCATCGGGACTGTCACTTACCGGCGATCACACAGAAAAGGCGGTGACGTTTGTTTCGACAGGATACCTTGAAGGGCCGGGCGATCTTTATCACTGGAGGCGGAACGGGTTTGGGACGTTCCATGGCGTTGCGCTTTGCCGACCTTGGCGCCCGTTTATATCTCGTCGGCCGCCGCGAGGAACCACTCAAGGAAGTTTGCTCCGAGATTCATCGCCTGGGCGGATCGGCTGCGTACACCATCTGCGATGTGCGCGACTACGGCGCGGTCGAAGCCGCCGCCGAAAAAGCGGAGCAACAATTTGACCGCATCGATACGGTCGTCAACAACGCCGCCGGTAATTTCATCGCTCGTACGGAAAAACTTTCCCCCAACGCTTTCAACACCGTCATCAGCATCGTCCTCAACGGCTCCTTTCATTGCACGCAGGCCTTCGCCAAACGTTGGATCTCGCAGAAACTCGGCGGCAATGTCCTGAACATCGTAACTACCTATGCTGCCGCCAACAGCGGCTCCGGGTTCGTCGTTCCCTCAGCCTGCGCAAAAGCCGGCGTCCTTGCCATGACCAGATCGCTCGCGGTCGAATGGGCCAAATATCACATCCGCCTCAACGCCATCGCACCCGGGCCTTTCCCCACGGAAGGGGCTTGGTCACGCCTGATGCCTTCGCGGCAATTTGAAGATCACTCCAAAGACAAGCACCCCATGAAACGTTTCGGCCGTCATGAAGAACTCGCGAACCTCGCGACTTTTCTTTTGAGCGACATGGCCGAGTATATCAACGGGGAGTGCGTGATCATCGACGGCGGCCAATGGCTCCGCGGCGCCGGTGAATTCAACGACTTGCTTATGCTCCCCGAAGCCGCCTGGGAAGCGATGGAAGCTGCTCGCGCCAAAAAAACCTGACGTTGCCTATTCCGGCAGAGCGCGTTTGCGCAATTCGACACGCAGACTGACGTTGCCGATCGGCTGGCCGTTCGATGCGGCGTGCACGGTGACTTCCTGCAGTTCCGGCTTTTTCGGAGCTGGCTCGCTAAGTGACGCAAGTTTTATCTCGATACGCGCGGCCTCCGTCTGTTTCGCCCCAACCACGAATCGTTCCGTGCCGCTCTGCACTGTCCATTCTGCCGGCAAATTTACGGAGAGCGTAATCTCTCGCTCCGAGTCAGTCTCATTGCGCAGCCAGAGCGGAATCACAAGATCCGTGCCGGCCTCCAGCGCGATTTCAGGTGGTTCCGGATGAGGTAGATTTGTAAGTCCGTGCTCCCGCCGAAAATCTGCGTAGAAACTCCACGGGCCGGCAAGTTCGACCGCCACTTCGGGGCGAGCCGGAACCGGCGTTGCCATCGGTCGCGCGAAAGGAATCGCACCTGGCTTAACGCCTTCGAAAATGTCTCCCGTCACGCTGCCGCCCACCAACGATTTCCCCAGCACAAAGCTGATCCCGCCGCTCCAGAAATCAGAAGTAGCCATTTTCTCGATTTGGGCCTCATCCATCTTGGCAAGTGAATCCAGAAAGCTCTTCGCCTGTGTTTCATGCGCCCGGAATGAATCCAGTGCCACTCGCCAATAGGACTCCTTCGCTGATTTCGAGATCTCCTTGACGGAATACTTCGGGCCTTTGTCGCGGAAGAGTCCTTCATTGTCCGCATCAGGAAAGTAGTAGATTTTCTTCGGCTGCCATGGCCGCAAATTCTCGAGGTAGGGCTCGAGTCGTCGCAGTGGCGCAGCTACCTGCTCTGGAAACACCGTGGGATCGCCTGCGAGATCGAACGCCTCCGTCGCAATCACACCCGCTGCTTGATGATCCCCATGATCTTCGCCGACAAAGGTTCCTGGCAAGAACGTCAGGATAACTTCGGGCCGCGTCAGCCGCACCAGGCGCACCATGTTTTCAAGTCTCGCCGCATGGCCCCAGCTTGCCAGGGATTCAAGGACGTCCTGTGAAGCGGTGTCCTTCCCGCCCAAGAACCACACTTTATCGATCCCCAGCACCGACAGCGCGCGTCGTGCTTCGATTTCACGAATCTCGCCCATAGCGGCCGCCTGTTCCGGACCCGCCTGGTTTTCTCCGCTGCTGCCCCGCGTGCCGTAAGCGACGGCCACGCGCTTGCCTTCGTCGATGGCCCGGGCCAGATATGGTGTCGCAGCTCCTTCATCGTCCGGATGCGCCACCACGAGAAGTATGTCCACCTTATAGCGAGCGTCCGGCGGTGGAATGCGCGATGGCGCTCGCGCGGCCTCCGCCATCGGGAGGACCAGACACAAAAGCAGCCCGAGCTTTTCCAGATGAAGTAAGCGGGACCTGCGACGTCTGTAAGCGGTTGGAAACATCGAAGGATTCTATCTCGAATCAGAGTGAATCTCCCACCGCGCTTTCTTTTGGCATCGCCGCTCCAAGAGTTTCAGCCTGCTTAAATCAGATTCTCTCCCGTTCGCTACAGCGGCCTCCTTGACCCCGCAACACAGCGCCGATAAGCTTAGAGTTCCTCCTTCCAGGTGAATGACTCATGGAGCAGTTGCAAATCACGTTGCCGGACGGCAAGCTTCAAGAAGTGCCCAAGGGCACCACTCCGGCGGAAATCGCCCGCAAAATCTCGCCGCGCCTCGCGGATGCCGCTTTGGTAGCGCGGATTATCGCCACAAACGGCACACCTCTGCCCGACGCCCCCGACATCGGCGAACTGATCGACCTCCGCCGCCCGCTCGAGGAAAACGTCAAGCTCCAAATCCTCACCGAGAAGGACCCCGACGCGCTCTTCGTCTTCCGCCATTCCGCGGCCCATCTTCTGGCCGCCGCCGTGATGGAACTCTACCCGAACGTCAAGCTCGGCATAGGCCCGCCCATTGACACGGGCTTTTTCTACGAATTCCTCCGCGACGAACCGTTTACTCCCGACGATCTCGCCAAAATCGAAAAAAAGATGCACGAGCTCGCCGCTCAGGATTTGCCCAACGAGCGCAAGCTCATCCCCAAACCCGAAGCGCTCGAGCTCTACAAAAAATCCAATCAAATTTTCAAGTGCGAGCTCGTCGAAGAAAAAGCCAACGAACTCATGGTTTCTTTCTACACCACCGGCAAATTCATCGACTTCTGTCGCGGCCCCCACATCCCCTCCACCAAGCGCATCACCGCCTTCAAACTCATGAACGTCGCCGGCGCCTACTGGAAGGGCCAGGAAGGCAATCCTCAGCTCCAGCGCATCTACGCTGCGTGTTTCTTCACCCAAAAAGAGCTCGACGAATATCTCCACCGCCTCGAGGAAGCCAAGCGCCGCGACCATCGCAAGCTCGGTGTCGAGCTAGATCTCTTCAGCATTCAGGAGGAAGCCGGCCCCGGCCTCATCTTCTGGCATCCCAAGGGCGGCCTCATCCGCAAAATTATGGAGGACTGGCTCCGCGACGAGCTCCTCAAGCGCGGCTACGACCTCGTTTTCACCCCCCATATCATGCGTCTCGACCTCTGGAAAACCAGCGGCCACACTGGCTTCTACAAAGACAGCATGTTCGGCCCCATCGAAGTCGAAAAAGCCGATTACCAGCTCAAGCCCATGAACTGCCCGGGCCACATTCTCATCTACAAGTCCAGGCTCCACAGCTATCGTGATCTTCCCGTTCGCCTCGCCGAGCTCGGCACCGTCTATCGCTATGAGCGCAGCGGCGTTTTGCACGGCTTGCTCCGCGTCCGCGGGTTCACTCAGGACGACGCCCACATTTTCTGCGCGCCTTCGCAAATCGAATCCGAAGTCGAAGCCTGCATCGACTTCGCTTTCGCTGTGATGAAGAATTTCGGCTTCGATAATTTCGAAGTCGAACTATCAGATTGGGACGCCGCTCATCCCGAAAATTACGCCGGCAAGCCCGAAGACTGGCAGCGTGCCACGGCCGCTTTAGCCGAAACCATGAAGCGCCTGAAGATTCCTTACAAAACAATTTCCGGCGAAGCCGCATTCTACGGCCCTAAAATTGACGTAAAGCTCATCGACGCCATCGGCCGTCCCTGGCAGCTCACCACAGTCCAGTTCGATTTCAATCTCCCCGCGCGCTTCGGCCTCGAATACGTCGCCGAAGACGGCGCCAAACATCAGCCCCTGATGGTCCATCGCGCCCTGCTCGGCTCCGTCGAACGCTTCTTCGGCATTCTCATCGAGCACTACGCAGGCGCGTTCCCGCTCTGGCTTGCTCCGGTGCAAGTCCAAATCTGCCCGGTCAGCGAAAAAGTTGCCGACTACGCCAGGCACGTCACCGAAAACCTGAAACGCCACAACCTCCGCGTCCATCTTGACGACCGCAATGAAAAGTTACCCGCCAAAATTCGCGACGCCCAGCTTCAAAAAGTTCCCTATATGCTCGTGGTTGGCGCGAAGGAAGCCGAAGCCGGCACCGTCTCTGTCCGTCACCGCAGCAAGGGCGACCTCGGCCCCAAGCCTCTCGCCGAAGTTGTCGATTCGCTCCAAAAGGAAGTAGAATCCCGCTCACTTTCGTAACTCTTTCACGGAGGAACCTACTCGTGCCTAAATTTCTTATCGAACGCGAAATTCCCGGAGCCGGCAAGCTTTCTCCCGCGGACCTTCACGGAGTTGCGCAAAAATCCTGTGCCGTTATTCGCAACTTGGCCGGCGTCCAATGGGTCGAAAGCTACGTCACCGACGACAAGATCTACTGCGTCTACATCGCCCCGAATGAGCAGGCCGTCCGCGACCATGCCACGCAAGGCGGCTTCCCCGCCAATCGCATCTCCGTCATCCGCCGCATGATCGACCCCACCACCGCAGAAGCCTGATCCCCTTCAACATTTTCCGGGAAGCCGCCTTTTGCTCCGGTGCAGGAGAAGAAATTCATGTTGTCCCGCCGCCTATTTCTTGCTTTGACGGGAGGCGCTCTTGCTTCTCCATTCCCTTCTTTCGGAGCCGATGAAGTGCCCGCCGTTCTCGACCACATCCTCCTCGGCTGCAGCGATCTCGATCGCGGCATCGACTTCGTCGAGCAGCACACCGGCGTCCGCGCCGCATTCGGCGGCGTCCATCCTGGACGCGGCACGCGCAATGCGCTTCTCTCGCTCGGCGAAAAACACTATCTCGAGATCATCGCGCCCGACCTCAAACAACAAACGCCGGACGTTGCGCCCATGTTTCTAAGATCGGCTGGCCCGCTCCTCCAACAGCTCGAGTCGCTTAAGACTCCGCGCCTCGTCGGTTGGGCCGCCCATCCCGGTGACCTCGATCAATTCGCGACTCGTCTCCGCAATGCAAATATCTCTTTTGATGGTCCGACGCCCGGTTCCCGCAAGCGCCCCGATGGCCGCCTCCTCGAATGGAAAACTCTCAATCTCAAGGACGATCACGGCGGCCTTTTCCCCTTCTTCATCGAATGGAGCGCCGGCACGATCCATCCCTCCGCCGACGCTCCCTCCGGCTGCAAACTTGTCCAGTTCGAGATTGCAACTCCTGAGCCACAAGAACTCGCCCAGACTGCTTCGCTCCTCGATCTCAACGTAAAGATCATGAAGGAAAGCACCTCGCAGCTTCGCGCAACAATCGCCGGTCCGGACGGCGATCTCTCCTTGATCAGCTAGCTCCGTTCGCGACCCTCCGCACGCCAGTTTGGCTATTGCCGGTCAGCCCATTGAACATGCTATACTTTGAAACCCGTCCCCGGCCTTCTTCGGGCTGTGCAGACGGAAACGTACAGATTCGAGGGCCAGCCCGGCGAGGCGGGCCGTCCGGCGCCTTTTAGCAATAAGGGGGAGTTATCGCAGAACGCAGCTTCCGGCAGAGCGACCGCATCCGCGTTAACGAGCGGATTCGCGCTCGCGAGATCCGGGTGATAGATGAAGAAGGCGGCCAGCTTGGCGTGATGCAGCCATTCGAGGCCATGAAGTTGGCTCGTGAGCGTGGTCTGGACCTGGTGGAAATCTCGCCGACGGCGGATCCTCCCGTTTGCAAGATCACGGACTACGGCAAATATCTATATCAGGCCAACAAAAAGGCGCACGAACAGCGCAAGAGCAGCCGTGGTTCCCAGCTCAAGGAAGTAAAGTTCCGTCCCGCGACCGCCGAGCACGATTATCAGGTTCGCAAGAATCAGATCATCCGCTTCCTCGGCGACGGCCACAAAGTTCGCGCTATGATTTTCCATCGCGGCCGCGAAATGGCGCATCAGGAAGTCGGCCGGGCGAAAATGAATCGCCTGCTCGTGGAAATCGCCGACCAGTGCCAGATTGAAACGATGCCCCGGATGGAAGGCAACGTCCTGGTCGCTCTGCTCGCGCCCAAAAAGGGCGCCACCGTTGCAAAGCCCGCGGGGCAGGTCGCGGTGAACGCCCAGCAGTCGCAGTAGCAGCGCGAAGAGTTAACCATCTTGTAGGGGCGCGATATATCGTGCCCCCATTTAAACCGGGCGCAAGAATTCAAGCTTTTCCGCGCCAAGAATCTTAGGAGAGTTTCAAGCCATGCCACGGAATTCAACGAAACCAAAATTGAAGCTGAAAACGCATCGCGGCGCCAAGAAGCGCTTTAAGCTGACCGCGACGGGCAAAATAAAACGCATGCACTCCGGCAAACGCCACTTGATGGGCACCAAGGCTCCCGGCCGCATGCGCAAGCTCAAAAAGCTGACTCTGGTGAATCCGGCGGACGTAGCCAGTATCAAGCAAATGCTTCCTTACGGCTGAGCTGCAATCGCCGTAATCTTCATCGATTTTCGAGTTTCGAAATTCACTTTTCGAATCTCGACATCGTGCCAGGCAGCGCTTCACGGGTGCCTGCCGGCCGATAAGCCGCAAAAAATGATTCGCCGCATCGCGAACCATTCTGTGGCTGCAACAAATCAGAGACAAACCCGCTGCCTAACGCGTATTTCCGCGCGTGAAGGCATCGCCTTTGTCTCCCAAAACCGAAGCCGACGTTGTAGTGGCGGGTCTTTAGACCCGTGCTTTTCCGCTTCAACCACCGGCCTCGAACTAATTCGAAGGAGAAAAACCCATGGCACGCGTAAAACGCGGCACAAAACGCCGCGCCCGTCGTAAAAAGTACCTCAAACGCACAAAAGGCTTCTTTCTAACAAAAAGCAAGCTCTACCAGTCCGCGCAGGAAGCGGCGAATCGCGCCGATCGGTACGCCAAGCGAGACCGCCGCGTAAAAAAACGCGAATATCGCAAATTGTGGATTCAGCGTATCGGCGCGGCCGCCCGCAACAACGGCATCACTTACGGCCAGCTCATTCATGGCCTGAAAGCGGCCGGCGTGTCTCTCGATCGCAAAATCCTCGCAGATATCGCGGTCAAGGATGCCACCGCCTTCACAAGCCTGGTCGCCAGCGCCAAAGCCGCTGCTCCGCCCCAAGCCAAAAAGGCGTAGTTCGCTGTTCAAATTATCCTCTGTAGGGGCACGATAAATCGTGCCCTTACGGTGTAATCTATCTCGCGATTATGCAACCTACTGACCTCGGCCTCGAAAGGCCACTCGCGGCTCTCGGTGTTACACAACCCGAGCAGATCCCTGTTCGGTTTGCGGTACTCCTCACCCACTTCGAAGGACAGTTCCAGACCGTTCACGCCGAATCCGATTGGAAGATGTTTCGTGAGCAGTGGCTGGGGCGCAAGTCCGGGGTTCTCGCTCTCATCACCGATAATTGGCTCAAACCCGCCCCACCCGACCTGAAACGCGCCGTCGGCGCTGGCCTGAACGAGCTCCGCGCCCACGTCGAATCCAAAATCGAAGAGCGCCGCCTGGCCATCGAATCCGGCGCCGACCAAACCGTTCTCGCCCACGAACGCCTCGATCTCTCCCTTCCCGGCGTCACACGTCCCATCGGCTCGCACCATCTGATCCGTCAGGTCTTCCAGGAAATCGAGGATATTTTCTTCTCCATCGGCTTCTCTGTCGTCGAAGGTCCCGAAATCGAAACGCCTTATTACAATTTCGAAGCTCTCAACATCCCCGAATTTCACCCTGTCCGCGACGACATGGACACTTTCTATCTCGACCTTCCCAAAGGCGCACCGACGCCGCTTCTTCTCCGCACGCACACTTCCCCCATGCAGATTCGCACCATGGAGAAGCAAAAGCCTCCCGTGCGCGTCATCGTTCCCGGCAAGGTCTATCGCCGCGACAACCCCGACGCTACGCACTCCTTCATCTTCCATCAAGTCGAAGGCCTCGCTGTTGACACGGACGTCACCTTCTGCGATTTCACGGGCACCATCGAATATTTCGTAAAGCAATTCTTCGGGCCGGGAGTAAAAACTCGTTTCCGCCCCAGCTATTTTCCGTTCACCGAACCAAGCGTCGAATTCGATGTCTCCTGTATCTTCTGCGGCGGCAGCGGCGCGGCCGCCGCCGGCGGTATTTGCTCCAAGTGCAAGGGCGCGGGCTGGATCGAACTTTTCGGCGCTGGAATGGTCGATCCCGCCGTCTATGGTTTCGTCGGTTACGACGCCAAGAAAGTCAGCGGTTTTGCCTTCGGCATGGGCATCGATCGCTTGGCCATGCTGAAATACGGCATCGACGATATCCAGGTTTTTTTCCAAAACGATGTGCGCTTCCTGCGCCAGTTCCCATGAGCATTTTTTTCGAGTTTCGTTTTTCGAATTTCGAGTTTCAATGATGACTTTTGCCGATTCCAAAGAGCGTTTCTCCGTCCGCGTAGCCGACTATCTTCGCTATCGCCCCGGCTATCCATCGGGCCTCCGCGATATTCTCCGGGCCGAGTGCACTCTGAAATCCGGGCATTTTGTTGCTGACATTGGCTCAGGTACTGGTCTTTTGAGCGAGCTGTTTTTAAAAAACGGCAATCGCGTTTTCGGCGTCGAGCCTAACGAAGCCATGCGCCAGGCTGGCGAGGAATATCTCGCGTCCTACGACAGTTTTACCAGTGTGGATGGCTCGGCGGAGGCCACCACGCTGGAGGACGCCAGCGTGGACTTTGTCACGACCGGCCAGGCGTTCCATTGGTTCGACCAAAACGCCGCGCGCCGGGAATTTGTTCGCATCCTGAAGCCGGCTGGCTGGGTCGTCGTCATCTGGAACGAACGCCTCACGGACACCACTCCTTTTCTTCGTGATTACGAAGCTTTGCTTCACAAATTCGGCACGGACTACGCTCAGGTCAAGGAAAGCTATCCGAGCGAGCAGCACATGCGCGATTTTTTTGGCGCCGGTGCTTACTCCACGCACGAACTTCCAAATTTTCAGGAATTCGACCTCGATGGCCTCGCTGGTCGTCTGCGCAGCAGCTCGTTCAGTCCCACGCCAGACCATCCAAACTACGCCCCGATGATGGCCGAGCTGCAAAAAATGTTCGACGCCTACAATCAGGATGGCCACGTCCGCCTCGAATATTCCACGCACATCTGTTTCGGTTGGCCGGGCGGTGCATCTTGACCTGTCGTCATTGCTTGTTACCGGAGCGGGTGCGCTACCCTCGTTTTTTGCCCGTGAATCTTCACTGTGCGGAGCAGTCTAAACGATGAAGGTCGTCTACAACTGGTTGAAGGAATTCGTCGACATTACCGCGTCGCCGAATGAAATCGCTTCGCGCCTCGCGCTCTCCGGGACCAACATCGGCAGCGTCGAAAATGGCCCGCACGGCGCCATTATCGACGCCGAAGTCGGTTCGAACCGCCCCGATTGTCTCGGCCATTTCGGCATCGCGCGCGAACTTAGCGCCGTCTATAATCTGCCCCTTAAGCATCGGCTGCCGGCCCCCGCCGAGAGTACGGCAAAAACCAGCGAAGCCGTGAAAGTCGAAATTCAATCCGCGGATCTTTGCGGCCGCTTTACCGCCCGAGTCATTCGTGGCGCAAAAATCCAGCCATCTCCACAATGGCTGAAAGACCGGCTGGAAGCTTCCGGCGTCGCCAGTATCAGTAACGTTGTGGACATTTCGAACTACGTCATGCTCGAACTCGGCCACCCGCTTCATACGTTCGACTACGACAAAGTCCGTGATCATCGCATCGTCGTTCGCCGCGCCAAGTCCGGCGAAAAAATCCGGACTCTCGACGGCCTCGAGCGCAGCATCGAGCCATCCATCTGCATGGTCTGTGATGGTGACGGCTCCCGCTCCGTCGGCATCGGCGGCATCATGGGCGGCGCCGAAACTGAAATCTCGTTCTCCACGAAAAACATCCTCATCGAATGCGCCTGGTTCGAACCAATTGCCATTCGAAGAGCGGCCCGCGCCCTGAAACTTCACACCGAAGCTTCCACTCGCTTCGGCCGTGGTGCCGACCCTGAAATGGCGGAGCTGGCTTCCCGCCGTGCCGCTGAACTGATCCTGCAGCTCGGCGGCGGCGAACTGCTCACAGGCGTCGTTGATGTTTATCCTGGCAAGCGTGCGCCGAAAAAAATCCAGTTGACCCGCGCGGAGATTCTTCGCGTCATGGGCGCGGACGTTCCTGACAAAGAGATCGAATCGATTCTCAGCGCCCTCGGTTTCGCGCCTCATCGAATCGATCAGAATCGCGGCGCCGCAGGCTCCGTCCTCGCCGCCTGGGAGTGCACGCAGCCTTCCTGGCGCGCGGAAGTCGAGCGCGAAATCGATTTGATCGAAGAGGTCGCCCGCGTTTACGGCCTCGACAAATTTCCGCCGCGCTTACCCGCTGCCCGGCAGGGCGCGCAGCGCCTTCCAAAATTCGCGCCCGAGCAGCGTGTTCGCGAACGCGTGATCGGTCTCGGCTATCGCGAGATCCTCACGATTCCTCACGTCGCAGAGGACCGCGACGCGCTCTTCCGTCCCGACGGCCTCGCGCCAGCGCGCCTCTCGAATCCGCTTTCCGAAGAGGCCAGCGTTCTTCGTTCAACCGGCCTGGTCACCATGGCCGCCGCACTCGAGTGGAATCTCAATCACGGCCAGCGCAACGTCCGACTGTTCGAGATCGGCCGCCACTACCGACTCGACGGATCGAAGTCTGTCGAAACGCCTGTGCTCACTATCGGCGCCACCGGCGACGCCCGCGAAAAAGGTATCTACGAAAACCCGCGCTCATTCCAATTCGCTGACCTGAAAGGCGACCTCGACGCTATCGGCGCCCTCGCCGGCGGCGTTCTCTGGGACCGCATCGAATCCAAGACTGGACCAACTTGGCTGCATGCTGCGCGCCGCGCCGTGCTTTCTACTGATGTGGCACCGACCCAAGGCCGCGACTCATCTTTCGATGCACACGGAGGCGGCGTTCGCCTCGGTGTCGCGGGACAACTGGCGCGTCGCGTGGCGGAAAAGTTCAAATTGCGCCAGGAAGTTTTTCTGGCGGAAATTGAACTTGAGCCGCTGTATGCCGCGATTCGTGCGGCGAAAGAAGCGCGGCGCTACGAGCCGCTTCCCCGTTTTCCTGCGGTCGAGCGCGATTTTTCTCTGCTGCTCGCCGACGGCATTCCGTTTTCGGAAGTTGCTGGCGCGATTCGCACGCTGAACATCGCGGAAATTACAGCCATCGAAGCGGCTGATTTGTTTCGTGGGAAAAATGTTCCCGCCGGAAAATATTCGCTGCTCGTGCGCGTGACGTTTCAGAGCCGCGAAGCGACCATGACCGATGGGCAAATCAGCGATTTCTCAGCGAAAATAATCGCCGCGCTCGAAAAAAATCTTGGCGCCCACCTCCGCGCCAGTTGAACAATTTCCGCCACGCAGATTCGGGAACACGATACCGGCCCGTTCCATTGGTGACCGTAGGGCGCGATATATCGCGCCCCTACAATGTGGTATGTTGGCGATTGCATATGTGGAGCATCGGATGAGCGGTAGCGTAAAAGTCGAAATTTTCGGGCAGACGTACGCGATACGCGGCGAACTGGACGAAGCGTACGTCCACAAGCTGGCCGAGTACGTCGATGAAAAGATGCACGCGATTGCGGCTGGCGGAGCGACGGTGGATACCCAAAAGGTCGCGGTACTGGCGGCGTTGGCGATTGCCGACGAACTCCACAGCACACAAAATGATCGCACCGACCGCGAAGAGCTGCTCCGCGAACAAGCCGAGCGTTGCCTGACGCTCGTCGAGCGCGCGCTGAAACAGACGGCGTAAGCTCCCTCATTTTGTTTTTTCCCGAATCATAAACTTTTTATTGGGACCACGTGGTTGGGGTGCGAATCCAACGGTGATGCCGGAGTTCGGATTGGAGAGCGGCAGGAAGCGGGCCTTTGGCGGTGGCGGCGATGTTGGATTCGACGTTCTTCGTTTTGCGCATGCCGGGGATGATGGTGGCGACATCTTTGTTGTTGAGGATGAAGCGGAGAGCCATTTCCGGCATGGTCATACCGTCCTTGAGAAGAGGGCGCAGCGCATCGGCGTGGGCGACGCTGGACTTGAGATTTTCCGCGACGAAATAGGTGCTGCGCCAATCATTTTTGGGCCAACTGCTATCGAGAGTGAGCGTTCCGGTGAGCGAACCTTCATCAAAAGGGACGCGGGCGATGACGGCGACATCTTTTTCGCGGCACGCGGGAAATAGTTCGTCCTCGGGATTCTGATCGAAAATGTTGTAGATGACCTGCACGGCGTCGACGAGGCCGGAACGCACGACGCGGATGCCGTTCCACGGCTCCCAGCGATTGAGGCTGATGCCCACGGCGCGGACTTTGCCGCTGCTGCGGAGATTTTCGATGGCGCGGGGCAGGCGCGCGTCGTCGAGCCATTTGTCTTCCCACGTGTGAAACTGAATGAGGTCGAGCGTTTCGACACCGATGTTGGCGAGACTTTTTTCGACGTACTCGACGATGTAGTCGGGCGGAAAACAATCGTCGAGTGAAAAATCGCGGCGGCTGGGCCAGCGACGGTTTTTCGGCGGGACTTTTGTGGCGACGTAAAGTTTTCTATCGGGGCCGGCGTTCGCGGCATTTTTGTTGGCGCGAAGAATTTTGCCGAGTATCTGCTCGCTGCTGCCATCGCCGTAAGCCCAGGCGGTGTCAAAGAAATTGCAGCCGAGATCGACGGAACGCTGGAGCGAGGCGAGCGATTCGGCGTCGTCGGAGCCGGTCCAGCCGGCGAGTCCCCACATGCCATAGCCAATTTCGCTGATGTTCCATCCGGTGCGGCCAAAGCGGCGGTAGCGCATGGTATGCCCTCCTTGAGTTGAGGGCACATTATATGGGGAATGGAAGTGAGTAGTGGATAGTGAGTAGTGGGTAGCGAGATAGAAGAGGCGGAATCCGAAAGTGGATACCCGAAAGCCGGATAGTTCATTGCGCACAGGCGCGGGGGGATACCGCCACCCGGGTGTTTTGCGCAAAGAGTGCGCAAAGTAATGAAGACAAAAGAGTTGACAAGTTGACCGATGCAAAAGAGTGCGTAAGAGTATGAAAACAAAGGAAACGTAAGTCTCATGGAATGATATTGATGCGTTCTCTTGCGAACGATGGCAAGCGGTGTCGAGTGGTCAGTCGCAGGCGACGGGAGAGAAGCTGATCCCCTGCTTTGCCTCGGAGAACGAACGGCTAGGAATGGGTCTCGCGCGGAGACGCGGAGTGCGGGGAGGCAGGAGAAACCGGAGGGTGGGGCGGGGCGGATTCGCGAGCGAAACCCTTCGAGGGTCAGGGTAACCCTTTCGCGTTTTCGCGGGGCAAGCATGGGACATGGTAGCAGGATAAGTTACTGCTTGTCAATAGTTTTTGTGTTTACTGAGTAGGTCATTCGAACGGGGAAGCGGGGATTGGAAGGGGAGTGGCGGAAGTCGAGGGGATTCAGGGAGTTGGCGGGTTTGAAACGGTTTGGTGAGACTGTGGAAATGCGTGGAAAAGTGTAAAAAGAGAGTGGGTAGTGAGTGGCGAGTAGTGAGCAGAGGCCTCATGTGGAGACCGTGGCGCTTGCCGCGCGTTGGTGGTAGTGAATGGATTTGAGAAAATAAAATGAAAGACCTACTTTTGCAAAGACCAAACTCGCAAAGATGGGGCACCCTCCGGAGAAAGGCAAAATCAAACTCGTCTTCGAGAAGAGTGGATGTGCCGCGCGCCGTTGGGCGGCGACTAGGGGATAAGGATGGGGCGGGTGCGGTTATGGAGGCGATAGACGGAGAAATCGCGGCGGTCGACGGTAAATATTTTGCGGATACCTTCTCGTTCGGCGACGCGAATGAGGGCGGCGTCGGCGAGGTCCATGGGGCGGTTGGAGTATTTGCGCATGAGTTCGCGGGTCCGGGGGATGTCGTTGGCATCAAAGGGGAGCAGAAGGACAGCGGTGCGCTCGAGCATTTCCCAGAGGGCTTCCTGGGCGGCGGGTTGATCGGATAGGAGGTACATCGCTTCGACGAGCGGAGGCCAGACGGTGGCGAGAGGTTCGCGCAAGGACTTGAGAGCGGCGACGCACTTCGCGTGGTGCTGGTCATCTGCATCGACCAGGGCAACGAGGGGCCCGGCATCAATGAGAATCAAGGCCGTTTCTCGCGGCGCTTGAGGAGTGCGGCAAAACGGCGGCCAGTTTGTTCGGAACGTTTTGGATTGCCGCCGTGGACGACTCCGATAAGGTCCATCATGGCTTCATACGGAGAAGCGACGGGTTCCTCACGATCGGCCCATGCGGCGATGGCCTGGCGAATCACTTCCGAAGTGGAAAGGCGTTTGCGATGAGCCAGGCGAGCGATGCGCTGACGAGTTTTGGGATCGAGACGGAGAGTGAGTGGGGAAGCCATGACAGAGCGCCTTGATAGTCCAAGTGTAACACGATTTGTAATACAGGGAGAAACTGGGATTACCGAGTAGGGGGATCGAGACGTCGGCCCACTCTGTTCGAAATGACGGTGTGCGTGACGGTGGGGCGGGATTAGCGGGACTTTTTGGTGGGGGAGTGGACGGGGCGGCGGGAGGCGGGGCGGGGGCGGTGCATGGCTTGGCGGAGGAGGGCATTGATGCGGGTCTGGTAGCCGGGACCAGAGCGGTTGAGCCAGGCGAGGACGTCGGCGCCGAGACGGAGGGTGAAGGAAAAGGATTTTACACTGAGGGCGTTGTGGCGCGGGTGCACAGAGAGGAGGGGGAAAAAGCAGATCTCTTCCGACAAGGACAAGAAGAACTGCGGGTCTAAAGACCCGCCTCTGCGCGGAAAAAGAAAGAGGGCACGATGTATCGTGCCCTACAGGGGGAGACCGAACAAGACCGTAGAGATTAGTAGCGCCAAGAGGAGGTGTCGGCGCCGGACGGGGCGGTTTGGAGCATGTGGGCGGCGGCGGCTTTTAGGACGCGTTGGGTGAAGGTGAGGCCGCCTTCGCGGGTGGTGCTGCCTGGAGGGCCGGTGTAGCAGTGAGGTTGGTCGACGCCGTAGTCGAAGGTGGCGTCGCTGTGGGGATTGGCGGTGGATTCAAGGGCGTGCTGCATGTAGTGGACGGCGCCATCGAGAAAGTACGTATCGCCGGTGCCGACCATAACGTGGAGTTTGCCCTGGAGCTTGGGGCCGAGGGTTTTCCAGTCGCGCTGCATGATGGCGGTGAGGTCGTAGTGATCGCGCCAGTATTGGGCGACTTCGTGATTGATTGCGCCGGTGCGCTGATCCCAGATTTCGGCGGGATAACCATCGGGGCCGACGGGACTGAAGACGGCTTGCCAGATATCCCACTGCTCGCCAGAGCGGCCATGCGTGCCGAGGACGAGCTCCCAGCGATTGGTGCCTTCCGTGGTGGCGAGAATGATGCCTTGCGGCGTGCGCATTTCGGACTGCGCGATGCGGCCGAAGGGGCCGATGGTGAAGTAGGCGTTCTGGTCGTTGTAGATATTGACGGTCTGGTAGGCGTGAAAATCCACAGGATCGGGGCAGGCGCCCCAGGCGCCGTTGAAATCATCGGGATAGAAAATTTGCGTAGCGAGAGTTTCCCAGCCGCCGGTGGAACCTCCGTAGACGGCGCGAGCCCAGCCCTGGCCGATGCCGCGGAATTCTTTTTCAATTTGCGGGATGAGTTCGTGGTTGATGGCCTCGCCGTAGGGGCCGACGTTGGCGGAATCGACGGCGTAGGAATCGTCGTAATAAGGATTGGCGTGCTGAATAAGGAGGAGAAGCATGCGCGGGAGCTTGCCGGTGGTCCAGTCCTTATAGAACTGAGATTGCGATTGGGCGCGCTCGAGCGCGTAACCGGAGAGATCGGAAGTTGGAGGAGTCGTGCGGAAGCCATGGAAGTCGTCGGGGAAATGACCCTGATCGACGAGCAGGGGATAGTGGGCGTTGGGATGAGTGGACCAACCCTCGGGGATAACGACGATGGCGCCGAGATACATGGGACGGCCCCAGAATTTCGAGAGGACTTCGCTCTTGATTTTGACGTGCTTGACCCATTCGGTGTCCTTGGGTGGCTCGATGGGCGGGATGATTTTGGTCAGACGAATCTGGATTGGAGCGGAGTTTTCGGCGGCTGGATCGATGTGGACCTTTTCCGGGACGCTATAGAAATTGCCGGGCTTGGAATTCCAGTGTTGGCCTTCGCCTTCGTCCATAGGGAGCTTGACGGTGTGACCGTCGGCGCGATGGAAGGTGGTGTATTTGTTGAGGACGCCCTGGACCCAGTAGTCGCCGGCGGAGATGTTGTGGAAATTGGCGGTGGGGTAGCCGAGAGCGTCGTCGTCGATGAAGGCGGGCTGGCCGGGAGCAAGAGAGTCTACGTCGGCGCCGAAAATTTGCTGGGAACGGACTTCCACTTCGAGGATCTGGTCGCGAGGTTCTGGGGAGTCGGTGGTGGAAATGACGACGAAAACGCGGCCGTCGAGGGGAGTGGGGCTGAGAGCGGAGTCAAAGGAGATGGTGAAGCGGGGTTGTGCAGCGGAAGATTTGCCCGGAGGCGGAGCGGCGTGGCCGAGCACTGTGGAAAGAGAGAAGGCCACGAGGCACGCTAAAGTGCAGGCGGCAAGCTTGCAAAGGAAACGAAGCGTGTTGAGGCGAGAATTTCTTGGAAGACGGGGCATAGAGATTTTCCTTTGAGAAAGGTAGAAACCGCCACACGAGCAGCGTCATTGTAGCCGAGCGTGGCCGGAATGTCTGCGGGAGCGAGCGAAGAATCGTAAACTGAAAAACCGCAGGGGTCAGTGATGCGGTAGCGCGTTACATCGCTTGAAATGGAAATGAACGCCGCGAGGCGCTGTGATCAGGCTGCGACTGTTTGGGACTTCTTTGTGGTCTTGCGAGTCTTCTGGAGAACTTCGCGCTCGGCGCGGACCCAATCTTCCAGGGGATTGCCGGGAGCGCCATTGCGCTCAAGATAGATTTCGTAGGCGCGCATCTGGATTTTCTGCTGAGGGGTAAGTTTTCTGGTGGAAGGAGATTTCGTGCGCACCGCTGTGCCGTTTCCGTTTGCTCTTGCCATAAGCTCCTCGTTCAAGCCCAGCCCGCGGCCTTGATTCCCGCCTTTCGAGAAATCCTGGCCGTGGGGCCAGATCGTAAGTCTAGATTCGCCTCGAAGCAGAGAAAGGCGCTTCGAGAAGCGTCACTAATATTATGAGAGCGAATGGGACAAAGAAGGCAAATGAAATTTGAATAAAGAGAATCGAAATCGGAAATGGAGCGGGAGCCGGAATAGGATGCCGCTTGCTGCTGGGATGGGCGCGGGGGTATGCTGCTGGCGGAATTTTAGGGCGGTTGATTGGAAAAGCCGCAGGGCAGACGCTTGACGGTACAGAATCGGAAAAGGGGGCGGGGGAAATGAACATGAAACGACTGGGATTGGCGATGGCGGTGGTGCTGATGAGCGGAGCGGCGGGTGCGGCGCAGGAGACGGTGCCGAATCCAGTGACGACGACGGTGAAAGAGTTGTTGCCACGCTATGAGAAGAACATGGTGGGAGCAGCGGATTTGATGCCGGCGGAGAAATTTGGCTTCAAGCCGACACCGGAGATGATTACATTCGGGCACTTGACGATGCACATCGCTCAATCGAATAACTTTTTGTGCGCGAAAATTTCGGGGCAAGAGGCGCCGAAGGTGGAACTGAAGGACACGGATGCGAAAGAGAAGCTGGTGGCAGCACTGAAGGATTCGTTTGCGTACTGCAGCTCGGCACTGGCGGGAGTGGACGATTCAAAGCTAGGGGATTCGCTGCCCTGGTTCGGTGGCCGGAAAACGTCACGGGCGGGAGCGCTGATCGCGTTAACCGACGATTGGTACGATCACTACAGCGCACAGGCCGTGTATTTGCGGTTGAACGGGATCCTGCCGCCGACTGCAAAGCCGGCGAAGTAGGTTAGCGCGTTTGCGCGACGGGAAGTGGACGGGACTCTCACCCGGAACGTAGAATTCGTGCAGCACATCTCAAAGTGAAACATAATGCGGCGGGAATAGTGAGAAAGTCCAAGGTCGGGTCGAAGGATGATGGTGTGCCCGGATAGAGCGAAGTCCAGGAAGTCCATCTAAGTTACTTTTTTTCAATCACTTAATGTTGGGATGTGGATGGCGTGCGGGGCAGGAACCTGTTCAAAAGAACAGGGAGCGGTTGGTTAGAGGACTGCAAGATTAGTGCGGCAAAGGGGAAAGGCAATGGTGTGGAGCGTGCCAGAGCCAAACCACCAACCTCTGCTTTAGGGCCGCACAATGACAAGACACAAGAGTAGGACGCGATGCGGGGCGACAATTTGTGGCCTTTTTTTGAGTTTGCTTTGCATGATGCCGGGGAAAGCGCAAGAGGCGGAGCGCAAAGTGGTGAAAAAAGTGGAGGCGCAGTATCCCTCGATATTGAAACGAAGGGGCATCGGAGGGACGGTGAAATTGAAAGTGATTGTCCGCGGGGACGGTACGGTGAAAGACATTGAAGTGCTGGGCGGGAACCCCGCGTTGGCAGATGCGGCGGAAAAAGCCGTGCGGCAGTGGAAGTTTGCGCCGGGCGGGGAAAGCACGATTGCGGTAGCTGTAAACTTCGATCCGAACTCCTAAGCAGTTCAGCATTCCAATCAATCATCGCTGAGACTTGCGGCAAAGCAGAGTCCAAGTGCGTCCGTATTTCGGCATGGGGAGAAGGACGCGCGTCGGGCCAGAGCAGCAGTTAACGACGTCGCTCTAGACCTGGAGGAGATCGCCTTCGCGGGCGACGACTTCGTAGAGGACAGGGTTGACAAAAAAACCAAGGACGAGACGGGAAACGAGTCCCGCGACAACGACGATGGCGAAGGGTTTTTGCGTATCGCTGCCGACACCGGTGGACATGGCGGCGGGAAGCAGGCCGAGACAAGCCACGAGCGCGGTCATTATAATTGGGCGGAGACGCAGGAGGGAAGCTTCCATGGTGGCTTCGCGTACGGTTCTGCCTTCCAAGCGCAGTTTATTGATGTAACTTAAGAGAATGACGCGCGGCGTCTACGTAACCGCCGCGGTAGAGCTGAACGATCTGGTCATTAGTGCAAAGGGCTTCGTAAGCATCGACAACATCGGGGGAGACCTGCTCGGAAGCTTCCTGGGCAAGTTCTTGTGACTGCGTGATGGCGTAACGAGTGCGGGCGATTTCGCCCTGGTTGCGGTCGAAAATCGGCAGGTCGATGTTGAAGAAAACGTCCCCAGAGCTAGTAGCAGCGGTGTGCGAATAGTTGAAGCTGGCGCCGATATCGCGTTTGCCCTTGGCTTCGGCGAGCAATTCCTGGCTTCGCGCGGCAATGACTCCTTGCTGAGCGGCGAGCAAGTCCGGGCGGGTGCGCGTGGCGAGGGCTTTCAGATCTTCGAGCCCGGCGTGGACCGGCTGGTAGTCCAGTTCCCCCTAGAAGTCAAAGCTATCGGGCACGGATTCAAAACCGATGAGCTGGCGAAGGGCGGCGATGGCTTGGACCTTCGAGAGGCGAGCGGCCGAGAGATCGGTCCGGAATTGGAGAAGCTGAAGCTTAATTTTGAGGTAGTCGCCCTCGCTCATGTCGCCAGGCTTGTAGCGCTCTTCGCTGATATCGACGGTTTTCTGAAAACTGTTGAAATCCTGCCTGACAAAGTCGATCGTGGACTGGGCAAGGACGACGTCGATGAATTGTTGGGAAACGTTGTAGACGATAGTGCGCTCGTTGTCGGTGACTTGAGAGCGCGAGACGGTGGTTTGGTCTTTTGCAGCTTCGAGGCGGTGCTGGCGCTTCTTGCCACGTTCAAAGAGATAGCCGATTCCCAGGTCGAATTGCGCCTGATTGTTGATGTAATCGACGGTGAACTGGTTGGGCTGGAAGATGGGGAGGAATTGCGCGTCCGAGGAGAGGACGGGGTTGGGACGAAGATTGGCGGTGATTTCCTGAGCCTGGCTGTGGAGGATGGTGGAACGAGCGGCCTGCAAAGCATGATTGTGCTGGAGAGCGAGGCGGATGGCCTCGTCGAGAGTGATGCGCACGGTTGCCGCTTGCGGCGGGGCAGGAGCCGCCGGGGGATTCTGCTGGGCAAGTGCGCAGGCAGGCAAGGCTAGAAGTGCGATGGCGAACGCCATTCGTTTCCTCATGGGGATGCTCCTTTAGAGTCCCTTGGCTGACGGAGAAATCAATGCCGCCAAGATTGTACGGGCAATATGACAAAAGAGCGACGAATTGGAGGGACACCGGCATGCGAGTATGAGGTCGCACGTGGAACATGCACAGGGAAGAGCGGAATTCATCGAAAAACCTCGTTGCGCTTTGATATGGGCATGTAAGAAACGGATTTGTAAGACCAAAAAGATGATTCGTGCAGCGTGGCTGAACGGGGATAGTGTTTGTGTTTAGCGAACATGTTTCTGTAATTAGGAAGGCTAGGGTGGTATGGTTGTTGGGTCAAACAATGCGAAAGATGCCTCTAAGTTTCGGCAACGAACGCGTTGTTTCGCGCGTCTAAGGTGTTACGCTGGTTCGGGGGGTCATGCGACGGGGTAAGAACATTCTCGAACGGACTAGAGCGCAGCGGGCGCTGGCGGTGTTTGCGTGTGCCGTATTGCTATATTTCGCCACGGGTGGCAGCCTTCTTCACCAGCATACCGGCGGCAACGAAACGCCGTGCCATATTTGCCAATCGCTGCACGTGCCCGTGCTGGCAGCGGCTCCGCTTGATCTTGTTTCGGCTCCCGGGCTGTTCGCACGTTTTGCTTCGCTCCCGCAACATATCTCGCCGAGCAATTCGTTTTCACTGCACCGCGCTTCCCGAGCGCCTCCTACCGCGTAATCTCTTCCCGTAATTGAAACGCAAGTACCCGTGCTGAGTCCGCGAGGGCCAGCACCGCCGCCTTTTTCCAGGCGGTCCCTATCCACACAGCAAAAAACTCAAAGGGATGGAGAAAAAATGTCAAAGCGTTTGGGAAATCTCTTAATTTTGGCGTTGGTGATGATGTTTTCCGCGGCGGCGACGCGGGCACAGATCGGGAATTCCGGGTCGGTAGAAGGAGTAGTGAAGGATCCCTCGGGAGCGGTGGTACCGAATGCGACGGTGGAAATTTCGGACCCGGTGAGCGGTTACGACCGTACGACAACCACCGGGAGCGATGGAACTTTCCGGTTCACGAACGTGCCCTTCAATGGGTACCACATGGTTGTCACGGCTGCTCAATTTGGAGTGTACACGCAAGACGTGGAGGTGCGCTCGACGGTACCTACCGCTGTACAGGTTGGTCTGAAAGTCGGCAGTACATCGACGAGCGTGACAGTGGAAGCCAATGGCCAAGACTTGGTGGAAAACGAGTCGACGTTCCACACGGACGTGGATCGCGACTTGTTTGTGAAGGTGCCGTTGGAGAGCGCGTCTTCGCCGCTAACTTCTCTGGTGACGCTGACGTCGCCTGGGGTGGCTGCGGATTCGAACGGCTTGATGCACGGTCTCGGCGATCACGCGGAAAATTCGATGTCTGTGGATGGGCAGCCGATGACGGACCAGTTCAGCAAAGTGTTCTCGAACCAGCTTCCGGCGGATGCGGTGCAATCGATGGAAGTGATTTCCGGGGCGCCACCGGCGGAGTTCGGAGACAAGACGAGCCTGGTGATCAAAGTGACGACGCGATCTGGGCTGGGGGTGACAACTCCGCATGGGAGCATTACGAGCTCCTACGGCTCGTTCGGAACGGTGAACGGTGGCTTTGACGTGGCATACGGCGGGCAGAACTGGGGGAACTTCATCTCGGCGAACGGGCTTAATAGCAGCAGGTTTCTCGATCCGCCGGAGTTTACGGCAATCCACGATAGGGGGAATGAAGAGAACGTTTTCGACCGGGCGGATTACAACCTTTCCCAGACGGATTCGTTGCATTTCAACTTTCAATATTCGCGTTCGTGGTTTCAAACGCCGAACACGTATGACAATCTGAGTTTTTATAACGGCAACCCGGCCGGCGACACGGATGAGCGTTCGAAAATCGGAACGTTCAACATCGCACCAACCTGGACACACCTGATCGGCACTTCGGCGGTGGTGACAGCAGGAGCGTTCGTGCGGCGCGATCAGTACGATTACTACCCGAGCAACAATCCGCTGGCAGATTTAGGGCCGATCAACTCCGAGACGATTGCACAAAACCGGAAACTGACGAACGCGGGATTCCGTTCGGATATTTCCTATGTGAAAGGCATACACAACATAAAGGCGGGCGTGACGTATCAACAGACGTTCCTGACAGAGAATGACGGATTCGGGATTGTCGATCCGACGTTCTTACCGTCCTTGACAGATGACGCGGGAGACCCGTGTTTCAACACGGTAACAAACCAGCCGATCGATGCGCCGTGCACGACGTTATTTCCGTACGACCTGACGCAAGGGGGAATCCCTTACAACTTTCACGGACACACGGACGTGAAAGAACTCGCCTTATATTTACAGGACACGATTACAAAGGGGAACTGGTCGTTCAACCTGGGGATTCGCGGGGACTTGTACAATGGCCTCTCTACGGCCCAGCAGGCGGAACCGCGGCTGGGAGTGTCCTACAACATCAAGCCGACCAACACGATCCTGCGGCTATCCTACGCACGGACAATGGAGACACCCTTCAACGAGAATCTGGTACTGGCCAGCGTCGGATGTAACGATACTGTGGTCAATGCGCTGAGTGCCGCGACGCAGGGTTACCCGTGCCTGACAGTTCCATTGAGTCCAGGATGGAGGAATGAATTTCACGCCGGGTTCGAACAGGCATTTCGCAAATACCTGGTAGTGGATGCGGAGTACATCTGGAAGTATACGCACTACGCGTACGACTTCAGCGTGCTGGGAAATACGCCAATCACATTCCCGATTGAATGGCAACGTTCGAAAATTCCCGGATTTGCGCTCCGCGTCAGCGTGCCCGATTATCACGGGTTTTCCGCACTGGTAGTGATGTCCAGCGTGGCCGCACGATTCTTCGAGCCGCAGGTAAGCGGGATCGGAGTGACGCCGGCCGGTCAAGGCGGAACGGGAGTGTTTCGCATTGATCACGACGAGAAGTTCAACGAGACGGCGCACCTGCAATATCAGCCGTGGAAGCGCGCGCCGTGGGTGGGCTTCAATTGGCGGTACGACAGCGGATTGGTGGCAGGAGCGGTCCCGGACTTTGCCACCGCCCTGACGCTGGACGGGGATGGACAAGCCTCCATCGGGTTGTTCTGTGCGGGACCGGGCGGGCAGAGAATCTTTGCGAGCCTGCTGAATCCTCTGACGAATGATCCGTCGAGCTGCGGAGCAAGCCCAACCGGGACCGGTGCGATTCGAGTGAGTATCCCGGCGGACGGAACGGAAAACGACGATCACAATCCGCCGCGCATCGCGCCGCGCAACCTGTTTGATCTGGCGGTCGGCGATGACAACCTCCTCCACGGCGACAGGTACAAGTGGAGCCTGCGCTTTACGGTGATCAACCTAACCAACAAGGTGGCACTCTACAACTTCCTATCAACGTTCAGTGGCACGCATTTCGTTACGCCACGGTCATATTCGGCCGAGTTGGGCTTCCATTTTTAGTTGGACTGGAAAGAGCAACTTACACATTTAGATCGAACAGTCGCGGCGGTCAAACCAATTGCAGAACGCAGGGAGACCGGGAAAAATGGGGGATTCCTGAGGAATCCCCTGGCGATTCGGGAGAATCCTGTCCGGAAGTATGTCGGTAGCCGTGAGTGGCAGGCGGAAGTCTCGATCTGACGGCTGTTCCGCGCCAGTATACTACTCCAAACTGCGTTTGACCGTTGCTTTAGCCAATTTGGGATGACCGCGCAAGAGGCGGCAGTGGTTCTGCACTGTGAGGAGGAAGGAGAAACCACCGCGGGAAAACTTGCCAAGGTTATGGGCAGGGACAAAGGAAAGATCACGCGCTTTGTTGACAGACTCGAAGCGGGCGGTTTCCTCAGTCGGCGAAGCGATCCGCGCGATCACAGGCTGCAGATCATCAAGACAACAAACCGTGGCCGGCGCGTGGCACCGCATTTGAGGTTTAGATTCGAGGAAGTGCGCAGGCAATTTTTTCAGGGAATCTTGAACGTGGACATCGACAGGTTCGAAGTCTTGCTTGCGCAACTGCACGCCAACGCGGAGCGTCTGTGCGCGGAAAAGGCAAGAAAAGGCGCAAGTTCTTAAGCCCTCTAGGTACCGCCAAAGCGCATTCCCGCATCAAAACTAATTCAGGTTTTTCGAGATGTGGTTCCGGGGCTCGAGTCCAGTGGCGTTGGAGATTGAGGCACACCTTGCCCTCGCCGGACTTCCGGTTTGGGGCATTCAACTTGACAATAAATGGGATGTCGTCCGGCTGGCCTAAAGCGCAAATGTCGCACGCCAATCCGACTGACCCGTTCAGACTACAGAAAGAGCGCATTCATAGCGAAAGTACCCTTCGGCCAGACCATGAATATATTTGTACAGGCAGTATTCCGACTCGCAGCGAACTCTGTCTTGGGGAGGAGTCCAAAGCTCCGGCTCACGAGGAGCTGGAGACTGAGTGGGGCTTGGCTTCTTGTGATGCTAGCCACGGCCTGGCCGACGTTTGGCCAAAGCGCGGGCTCGAGCGGCGAAAAGGCTCAGACTGCAACCATACGAGGCACCATCTCGACCAAGCAAGAAAATGCCTCATCTGATTTGTCCGGAATTAGCATACAACTGATCACGGTTCCGGCCGATGGAGCCCCACTAACTGCGGACACGGATGATGCGGGGCACTACGAGTTCAAAAACCTCAAGCCCGGAAGTTACACGATTTCAGTGAGCCAGCAGGGGTTCAAGCGCGTAGCAAAAACGGTTTCGGTGGCGCCCGGGCAGGTGGTGGTGCAAGATTTCGCGCTGGAACTCGAGACGGTCTCCGAGCAGGTCGAAGTTCACGAACAAACTCAAGTCATCTCAACGGAGAGCGTCTCCAACCCGGCGGCGACCGTCACCCACCGCGAATTGGTCGCGCTACCCACGCCGGAGGAAAAGATCCGGGAGGTGCTTCCCATTACCCCTGGCGTGATGAAAACGATGGACGGAAAGCTCACCTTCAAAGGTTCCGATGAAAATCAGAGCCTATTTCTGGTGAACTCCGCGCAGACCGCCGATCCGGTGACCGGAAGCTTTTCCATCGCAGTGCCGACAGATGCCGTGCAATCGTTCGCAGTCTATAAGACACCCTACAACGCAGGACTCGGTAGCTTCTCGGGCGGATTGACGGCTATAGAAACAAAGCCTCCGCAAGAAAAATGGAATTTCTATGTAAAGAATTTTGTGCCTTCTGTCCTGGGAAAGAACGGCTCCATGGTCGGAGTTGCCCAGGCGACGCCTGGCGTTGATTTTGGAGGACCACTGCTCGAAGGCAAACTTTTTTTTTCGGAAGTCTACCAGTACGACATGAAAAAGACGACCGTGCGGGGATTGCCGTGGCCGGACGACATCTCCAAGAAACAAGGATTTAACTCCTTCACGACACTCGAACTCATTCTTTCGCCAAAGCAAATCCTCACCCTAACGGTAAATGCATTTCCTCTACGGCAGCAACACGTCGGCATCAATGCCCTCGTTCCGCAGCCCGCCTCGAACGACTTGAATCAAAAGGGAATCGCCTTGCATTTGTCAGACAAGTACCAGATGGATTCTGGAGCGATTTTCAGCGCGATCGGGCAATACACGCGATTCGACAGCAATGCCCACGGGCAGGGATTGGATGACATGCTGATTTCGCCGGAGGGCTGGGGCGGCAACTTTTTCAACCAGTGGTCCAGGAGAGGGAAGCAGTTCCAATTTCTGCCGAGCTATCAGTTTGCGTCGAAACACTGGCTGGGACAGCATGAGATTCACGTAGGCGTGGATCTAAACTACCGTTCCTATGCCGGCGTGAACACGGCCAATCCGGTGCAGCTCCTCGAACAAGATGGCACATTGGAAGAAGAAATCAATTTTCAGCCAGACGGTCCTCAGAATACGGCCGACACGGCCGTTGCCGAATTCGTCCAGGATCATTGGACGCTTAACTCTCACTGGACGATCGATGTGGGAGCGCGGTTGTCCAGCGAAACCGCTGGCTGGTCCGCGGCCTTTGCGCCGCGTGCGGCTATCGCCTACTCACCGAGTAAGGACGGCAAGACCGTGATACGGGCGGGGGCAGGCTTGTTCTATAGCATGCTACCTCTGCTTGCATCCGATTTCGACGTGAACCCCACTCGCGTCGTGAGCCAATTCGATTCCACCGGGTTGCTGACCGGGCCGCCTGTAACTTACACGAATGCCTATGTGGGCGGAGTGAATCCACTCAGTAGCGTCAGCTTGCCGAAGGAGCCTGGCACAACGCCGCGCAACTTCACGTGGAATGTCGAGGGGGATCGCGAGTTGCGGAGAAATATGGTGTTGCAGGTCGGCTACATTGACAGCCGCACGACCTACTTGTTTGTCATCAACCCTTTTACAGGTTCAGCCGGAGAGAACTCCTTCCTCGGCCTCACGAACACAGGTTCCTCTCGCTATCGAGAATTCGAGAGCACCATACGCTTCACCGTCCGCGCGCACGACGAGGTTAACGCTTCCTACATTTGGAGCCGTACCCGGGGGGACCTCAATAACCTTTCCGACGTGATGATCCCATTCTTGCAGCCCGTAATCCGGCCAAATGTGTACGGCATCCTTCCGTCTGACGTCCCACAGCGAGTCATTACCTGGGGGGTCTTCTCTTTGCCAAAGAAGTTTACGTTCAGTCCGATTCTGGACGTGCACTCCGGGTATCCCTATTCCAACGTGGACGTGTTGCAGAACTACGTTGGCACTCCAAATGGGCAGAAGTTCGCCACATATCTCTCTCTGGATGTGAAAATCTACCGCGTCTTCCAAGTCCCCTTTCTGGGCGCAAAAAGTGGCAAGATCCACCACATACGTCTGGGATTCTATTCTTTAAATGTGACGAATCACGGGAATTTCAACGCCGTATACAACAACGTGACGGCGCCAAACTTCGGCCAGTTCGTCGGATTCTTGGACCGGCGCGACGGCGCAGTGATCGATTTCATCGACTGAGCCCTTTCGCCAAGTGTTCGCTACGTTCTGCTATGCACTTCCATACTCACAGGAATATTTCGTCCGCGTAGCTTTGCGTAAACATCCTGCTAGAATATGAACCGGAGCGGTCCTTCGAAGCAGGTGAGGAAGCGAAAGCTGTTTGAACCAATGACGAATCTCTGAGGAGCCGCGGATAGACAGCCTGTGTGCACGGCCTGTCCCGCTGGAACGTCTTGGGCGCCGGCAGAAAGCGCAACAAGACGCGCGAGCGGGGCAGGAAAGCCTAACGGTTGGCTCGTGGCGCCCACCTAATTCAGAGGTTCACAGCCTAGCTGCCCACGGCCAAGCAGTCCGCTCCTTTTTTGCGTGATAGTACCTGGGAACCGCGAAGTACAGGCCAAGAATCTCGTTAAAACATGCGCGTACTCTTCATAGGTGACATCGTCGGATCGCCGGGGCGGCAGATTGTCCGCGAGCGGCTCGCCGATATCGTTGAGCAGCGACAGATCGACCTGGTGATCGCCAATGGTGAAAACTCGGCTTCGGGCTTCGGAATCACGCCTCGGCTCGCAGAAGAGTTGCTGGCGATGGGGATTGACGTCCTCACGGGCGGGAACCATAGCTGGGACAAGAAGGAAATAGTCGAATATATGCCGCACGAGCCGCGGCTGCTCCGGCCCGCAAATTTCCCCGAAGGGAATCCCGGCAGCGGGCTTTACGTCGGAATCGCCAAAAACGGCGTGAAGTATGCCGTACTGAATCTGCAGGGGCGGGTCTTCATGACACCTCTCGACGACCCCTTTCGAAAGGCAGACAGCGAGCTGGCGAAGCTGCCGGAAGATGTCGCCTTCGTTCTTGTGGATATGCATGCGGAGACTACCAGCGAAAAGCTGGCGATGGGCTGGTACCTGGACGGGCGCGTGACGGCCATCGTGGGGACGCACACACACGTAGCGACCGCGGACGAACACGTGCTGCCCGGCGGCACGGCGTTCATAACGGACGTGGGTATGACCGGACCGCACGGCGGAGTAATTGGTATGGACCGCGAAGGGATTATCAGGAAGTTCTTGAATGGATTGCCGGCACGGTTTGAAGTGGCATCCGGCGATGTGCAGATGAATTGCGTGGTGATCGAAACGGAGGACGAGGCGGGACTCAACACGGCTGGCCGACTGCGCGCTCGCTCGATTGAACGCCTGCGTTTGAGAATTGACTGATCGGCACATCCAGCAGTTGCGCGGGGCAACCTGAGCGCACGCCACGCATTCTGAAGATTCAGTACAAAGGGGTTGCGATAAGCGTGAAAAATCTTGTGGCATTGTGTCTGCTAGCGTGTTCTGCAGCATGCGCCTTCGCTCAAATTGGGCAATATGACGGTGATCTTACGGCCACGAAGCGCCTCCTGCCCGGAATTGGGCCCGGCTTGAGGGCAGTCAAGCGCGGCGTGGACGGAAACTATTATGTTTTGACAGCGCCGGGATCGTCGGCGTCGGTGTTCGACACAGGAGGGAAACTGATAAAGAGAGTGCCGGCATACGAAGCTGGGAAAGGGCCCAATCCACAGTCCCCCCAATTGGCAGCCATCACTTTCGGAGAAGATCTCGATGTAGACGCAGAGGGAACGGTGTACGTGGCCGACCGCGGTGCAAACGCGATCAAAATCTGGGACGCCAAAGGAAATGCGCGCATGATAAAAGTCGATGCGCCAGTCTCGGTTGCGTCGCTTCCGGAAGGGGAAATTGCGGTGGCGACGATGCGCGAACCGCACCTCGTCATCGTGTTCGACAAAATCGGCCGGGACGTGCGGGAGTTTGGCGATCCCGAACCGATTTCCGAACGGCCGGAATTGAACCGCTTTCTGAATATAGGGATCCTCGCGACGGACGGAGGCGGTCATCTGTACTACGCATTTCCTTACCTCCCGGAGGCGACGGTGCGCCAATATGACCGCTACGGCTACGCTGGGCAGGACATCCAATATACGGGAGTCGACGCGTGGCCAACCGCGCAAGCCACCCGCAAGGAGATCGCGAGGCAGG